>Ga0129314_1000641_pt1 | contig 34016 bp, 34 predicted proteins | sample O1111metagenome_FD_94431 | JGI IMG/M metagenome (GOLD analysis project Ga0129314, IMG submission 94431) | Orangutan individual fecal microbial communities from fecal samples from Wisconsin, USA - O1111 metagenome | ecosystem: Host-associated > Mammals > Digestive system > Large intestine > Fecal... | reverse complement strand
GTTTGAGAGACTTGTAAGTTCATAGGTATGTAAAACCACGGCTTAGCCCTAACAGAACCAGTCCCAGTTTGAGAGACTTGTAAGTTCATAGGTATGTAAAACAATCAGCATCGTTATAATTCCACGTATGATGTTTGAGAGACTTGTAAGTTCATAGGTATGTAAAACGAGCCTAACACGGGGTAAGGTTGAGCGGGTGTTTGAGAGACTTGTAAGTTCATAGGTATGTAAAACTAAGCAGCCGAGGAACTACTTGCAAGGTGTGTTTGAGAGACTTGTAAGTTCATAGGTATGTAAAACTCATCCGTCCAGTTTCTTTCCCTGCCCATCGTTTGAGAGACTTGTAAGTTCATAGGTATGTAAAACATATGTAGGATTAAACACGAGAGAATAGTCGTTTGAGAGACTTGTAAGTTCATAGGTATGTAAAACCGCCTTTTACTCTCCAGCGGACAAGATCAAGTTTGAGAGACTTGTAAGTTCATAGGTATGTAAAACTTGCCGCTGGTACTCTGAAAACATATGCCGGTTTGAGAGACTTGTAAGTTCATAGGTATGTAAAACATACTCTTAGCCTACCTACCGCCAGTACCCGTTTGAGAGACTTGTAAGTTCGTAGGTATGTAAAACGTGGCGGTAGCTAAACAGGGTTATGGATTGGTTTGAGAGACATGTAAGTTCGTAAGTATGTAAAACTCAACTTTTACTGCTGTAGCTGGTAGCACAGTTTGAGAGACTTGTAAGTTCGTAGGTATGTAAAACCCAACGTCCTGGAGATTGCGCAGGAAACATGTTTGAGAAACTTGTAAGTTTTTGAGTAAATATTGTTTAATGCTTATATCTTTATTGAGATACAAGCACGTATATGAAGGGAGGCATACTATGCCAGTAGGAAATCCAAATGCACAAACTAAGGCAACAGAGAAATATGCACGAAAAGTAGGATTGATAAGCAAATCTTATAAACTGAAGCGCGAGGTGGTGGACGAATTTGCCAAGGCGTGTGAGAAAGCAGGAGTGAGTCAAGCTGCAAAGTTAACGCAGATGATGATTGCTTTTATTGAAGAAAACAAAGAGTTAGAGGCATAAAAGCATGGATATATTTTCAAATATATTCATTATGACTACTATAATTGTCCCTAAACACCTATTAGATAATGATGTTAATTATGTAATGTTTGATGTAGTATAATAAGTTTGACTTATGAGAAAAAAGTTATAGAAAGTTTTATTAGTATCAGGCATACGAACTGAAAAGCCGGAACGAGACGGTGGCACAGGAGTTTCAAAAGATAGCGCTATATCATCTGAATAATCAGGAAATCAGAAACCGGTTGTATGCAGACGGACTGGACAGGCAGACTTTTATAGAAAGATTGGAGCATGTGGTAAAACCGGTTTATGAATCGGCGCAAATGGCAGGATTTAAGGAGTGGGTTTACGATGGCGGTAAAAGTATATAACAAGCTGGTAAGAGACAAAATTCCGGAGATTATTGAGGCGGACGGAAGAAGCTGCAAAACGGAAATTCTTTCAAAAGAAGAGTATCTGAAAATGGTGGATGCCAAGCTGGATGAAGAGCTGGCAGAGTATCACAAGGATCAGAACATAGAAGAACTGGCAGATTTACTGGAAGTACTTTTCGCTGCTGCCGAGGCAAGAGGATATTCGGCAGAAGAGCTGGAAAGGGTGAGGGCAGTAAAAGCCGAAGAACGGGGAACCTTCAAAAAGAGAATTTTACTGAAGGAAGTAGAGTGAAAAGGGTAGAGTAAAAAAATAATTTTTTTTCTCAAAAGGTATTGACATTTTGGCAGTCTTTATGTAAAATAACCACTGTTGTGACGCAAAGATTTGATTTGCCCAGATAGCTCAGTTGGTAGAGCAGAGGACTGAAAATCCTCGTGTCACTGGTTCGATTCCGGTTCTGGGCACTTTAAATGTGCGGGTGTAGTTCAATGGTAGAACACCAGCCTTCCAAGCTGGATACGTGGGTTCGATTCCCATCACCCGCTTGAAATTCTTAATACATGAGAATTTCATAACAATTAATTTCATACCTTCTTGTAATGCAGGATATTTCCTGTATTTCATATGCGCGAGTGGCTCAGCGGTGGAGCACCTCCTTGCCAAGGAGGGGGTCGCGGGTTCGATTCCCGTCTCGCGCTCTCGAAAACCCTTGAAGTTATTGATTTTCAAGGGTTTTCTTGTTGTATGCTAAGGGACATACAAATCTAATCTATCATTTTCTTTATTTTGTGTCAATGCATTCTTATTATCTTCCGTTTTCTGCGTAAGTTGTTACACATCCATCCCATACTTTTTCAAATCCACTTTTCCGTCCACTACTTCAATGCCGTCGGCCTCTAAAAGCTGTGCCTGTCTGCCTGCGCCGCCGAAAGCAAATTCGCCGGACAGCTCTCCCTTGGAATTGACTACCCGGTAGCAGGGAATGTTGGCGGGGTCCGGGTTATGGTGCAGGGCGTTGCCGACAGCGCGCGCCATTCGGCTGTTTCCGGCCAATACGGCAACCTGACCGTAAGTGGCAACCTTTCCTCTGGGGATTTTCTTTACTGCTTCATAGATGCGTGTTGCGGCCGTGTTGACAGTCAGGTCGTAGCTCTCCGCAATCATGCGGCGGATTTCTTCATCGGGAACGGTACCGTCCAGAATAACGGTATTCCAATGCTCCTTGTTCTGATGCCAGCCGGGTACGACGGAGGCGTAGGCGCTTCGCCAGAAATCCCGCCATTCCGGGGAAACCTTTACATTCAGATTGATAAAACCGTTTCTTTCATATGTCCAGAGAAATACCTTTCTGCTGCCTTCTGTCCGCACCAGCTGCCAGTTGGGGTCATGAAAGGGGGCATCCTGGTAGGCGCCCGGAAAGGACAGCCCATAGCTTAAAGCTTCTTCTCTTGTTGTCATATTCTTATTACTCCTTTCCCAACCATTAGAAAAGAATCCTTATGTAAAAAAGAATTCCTTAGAATAACACCATTATATTGCATATGGTAAAAGGATTCCAGTATTTTAACGAAACCGTTATTATGGTATAATCAGGATTACATGAGCGCGAGAGAACCGGAAGGAATATGTTTAAGCGGGAAAGGCGGCGGAACATGAAAATAGCACTAATTTCGGATACCCACGGCGTATGCCGGGAAGAGCTTCTGACACAGATTAAGAAATGTGATTACCTCATTCATGTGGGGGATTTTGACAGGGAACATGTATATAACACTCTGCAGGAACTGGGCGTACCCATGTATGCGGTGCGTGGAAACTGTGACAGGGGCGATTGGGCGACTTACCTGCATGAATTTTTGGCGGTGCCCATAGGCGGAAAAATGTTTTATCTGGTGCACAACCAGATGGATCTGCCCTATGATTTAACGGATGCGGATTTTATTGTTTACGGGCACACGCATGTGTTTGCACATATGGAAAGGCACGGCAAGGTCTATATCAATCCCGGCACGGCGGGACAGGACAGAGGCGACGGAAAAAGCATGGCAATCCTGACATTAGAAGACGGAAAGTACCGTCTGGAGCGGATTTACTTATAAGAATACCTTCCTTTTCAGCCGGAAATAATAGGCGAAGCCCACGATATCCGCAATCGCCCAGCCGATGGGAATAGCGGCCCAGATGCCGGTTTCCCCAAAGGGAGAGGACAGAATATAAGCCAATACGACGCGGAGTCCCAGAGAAATGACGGTCAGTATGACAGACATGCCGGGACGGTTGACGGCGCGGTAGAAGCCGTACAGTAAAAACAGGCAGCCGATACCCATGTAGAAAAAGCCTTCCACACGCAAGTAGCATACTCCGGCGGTGAGAACGGCGGTTTCTTCCGCTTTGACAAAGATACGCATGAGAGGATGGGCAAATAGGCAGACCAATAAGGATAACACGCAGGAAAAGCCGGCGCTTACCAGTACGGCTTTCTGAAATCCCTTGCGAAGCCGTCCGGTTTCTCCGGCGCCGTAATTCTGGGCGGTAAAGGTGGAAAAGGCATTGCCGAAATCCTGCACGGGCAGATAGGCAAAGGTATCGATTTTGACCCCGGCGGCAAAGGCAGCCATGATGACGGGACCGAAGCTGTCCACCAGACGCTGTACCAGGAGAATGCCGAAATTCATGGCGGACTGCTGGAGGCAGGTCATGAGGGAAAGACTGCAGATTTCCCGGATAATGCCGTTGTCCCAGCGGAAAGAAGCGGGACGCAGGTCGGGACATTTGAGGGCTACATACAGAAACAGTCCGATGCCCGCCACATACTGGGCAATCACGGTGGCAACGGCGGCGCCTGCGATGCCGAAGGGCAGTACCATAACGAACAACAAATCCAGGCCGATGTTCAAAAAGGCGGAAATGCCGAGAAACCAGAGAGGTGTCACGGAGTTGCCGATGGCACGCAGCAGGCAGGAGAAAAAGTTATACAAAAAGGTCGCCACAAGACCCGCAAAAATAATCAAAAGATATTCCCGCATGGAGGCATACAATTCCGGGGGTATCTGTAAAAAGATAAGAATCGGATCAAGGAACACATAAATTAGAAGATTGAGAAACAGGGTAATGCCGAATATGAGTAAAAAGGCATGCACCACGGCGCTGCGCAGGGCATTCATGTCCTTTTTTCCGAAATATATGGAAAACAGAGCGCCGGCGCCCAGGGAAAGCCCTAAAAAAATCGAAGTTAAAAAGGTCATGAGGCTGTAGGCGGAACCTACCGCCGCCAGGGCATCTTTTCCCAGCACCTGTCCGACGATCAGGGTGTCGGCAATATTGTAAAACTGCTGGAGCAGGTTGCCGGCAATCATGGGCAGGGCAAACAGGAGCAGCCCCTTTGTAATGTTTCCTTTTGTCATATCACGGTACATTTTTTCCTCTTTTCCGAAGTAAAGATATCATGAAGTATAATACAGGAAAGTTAAAAAGGCAAACATGTCGGTAAAAGTGCCCGGAAATTGCCATAAAACTGGTGATTTCCGCAGGTTTATCCTTGACAGAATTCCCTTGGTATTATACTGTTAAGGCAATATATCGTTTTGTATACAAAAGCAGTAGGACGGTGGCTGCGTTAGAGGGAAACGGAAGGGCAGCGGACTGCTTTCAGACAGAAAAAAGGGAAAGGTTAAAATAAAAATATGGGTATCAAAATAGGAATCGATATCGGCAGCAGCACGACCAAAATTGTGGCATTTGAGCAGGAAAAAATGCTGGCTCCCATGGTGGTCAGGGCGGACAGCCAGGTGGCTTCCCTGTACGGCGCGTTCGGACGGTATCTTTATGAGAATAATCTGGAGCTTTCCGACGTGGACGGTGTATATATCACCGGTGTGGGAAGCAAGTATGTGGATAAGCCGGTGTACGGACGCCCGACCTACAAGGTGGACGAGTTTGAAGCCACCGGCACGGGCGGTTATTATCTGACGGATAAAAAGGAAGTTATCGTAGTCAGCATGGGCACCGGCAGCTTTTTTGTAAAAGTAACGGAAACGGAAATGAAGCACTTAGGCGGTGTGGGCTTAGGCGGCGGTACCATCTGCGGTCTTTCCGCCATTACTCTGGGTACTTCTGATATTCATGAAATTTCTGCCCTGTCCCGCAAGGGCGATGTGGCAAAAATCGACTTGCGCGTAGGCGATTTGTCCAAGGAGAAACTGCCGGGACTGAATCTGGATGTTACGGCGTCCAACTTCGGCAAGGCGGACTCCCAGTCAAGACCTGAGGACGTGGCAGCCGGAATTGTGCATATGGTAATTGAAAATATCTGCCAGACAGGCATCTTAGCCTCCGCCAACACCGGCATTAAAGAGTACATACTCATTGGTGGTCTGACGAAATTCTTTGAATGTCGCCAGATTATTAAGGCGTTCAAAAATCTCTGGGATGTGGAAATCACGATCCCTGAGTATTCGGATTACGCCACGGCAATAGGCGCGGTCATCGCGGACAACGAGGCGCAGAAAATCGAGTAAAACAAAAAGTGGGGGGAAGCTTTGAAAAGACGTTACAAAGTATTGACAGCACTTCTGTTGGTTTTCATCATGGGAAGTGCAGCAAGCGGATGCGGTGCGGATACGGATACAGAGACGGGTGTGCCGCCTTATCAGATCTGGGAGCCGCTTGAGCCGAAGGACAGTGCGGCAGCCGGGGAGACAGATGATAATTCCCCGGAGCAGGCAGATGGCGCTCAGGATGAAAATGCAGGGCAGGATGCTGCCGGCAAGGGGGATAAGGGACAACCGGGAGAAACTGTTTCTGACGGAAGTGTCACAATAACGATTTCCGCAGCCGGTGATGTGACTCTCGGAAATCACCAGAATCAGGAATATGCCTATTCCTTCCGGCAGAAGTATGATGAAGAGGGAGATGCGTACTTCCTGGAAAATGTGAAGGATATCTTTGAGGATGATGACATGACTGTCGTAAATTTTGAAGGTACCTTAACCTATGCCGAAGAGAGAAGAGAAACTACCTATAATATGAAGGGAGACCCTTCTTATATTCAGATTCTGAATGACGGTAGTGTGGAGGCGGTGGGTTTTGCCAACAACCACTGCATGGACTATCTGCAGAAGGGGCATGACGATACGGTGGACTGCTTTAAGGAAGCGGGGCTTACCTATGCTTACGATGCGGTTACCGGCATTTATGAAACCAAGGGCATTAAAATCGGGCTGATTGCCGTCAATGAGGTGGAGCAGGGCGCCGCCGTGGAAAAAATTATCCAGAGCGACATAGACTCTTTAAGAGAACAGGACGCGGATCTTATTATTGTCTGCTGTCACTGGGGCATCGAAAGTGAAACGCAGCCGGAGGATTACCAGAAGGTTCTTGGCAGGAAGTGTGTGGACTGGGGAGCGGATTTGGTGCTCGGCAGCCATCCCCATGTTCTTCAGGGCATAGAGGTGTATCAGGGTAAATTTATTGTCTACAGTCTGGCAAACTTCTGCTTTGGCGGAAACCGCAATCCCAAGGATAAGGATACCATGATTTTCCGGCAGCAGTTTACATTTGTGGACGGCGTGAAGCAGGAAGATACCGTGGGAAGGGTCATTCCCTGTTCGGTTTCATCGGTGACGGGGCTCAACGATTTCCGGCCCACACCGGCGGAGGGCGACGAATATACCCGCATTTTACAGAAAATACAGGACTACAGCAGCCCATTCGGCACGTATTTTGACTCGGACGGCTGGTATGTGGCGCAGTGACAGGAATTTGGATGAAAACAGTATAGAATGAAAAGGCAGCGGAACAGCAAGAGTCTGCATGAGAAAGAAAGGCAGCAGAACAGCAAGAGCCTGCATGTGAAGGAAAGGAAGAAGGCTACGATGAAAGAAACGGTTTTGGCAAAATTTGCAGAGGTATTTGGCAGTGCGGAGGGCGCAAGAGTCTTTTTTGCACCGGGACGTGTGAATTTAATCGGGGAGCATACGGACTATAACGGCGGTCACGTTTTCCCGTGTGCGCTGACCATCGGTACTTACGGCGTTGTCCGCAGAAGAGAGGACAGAAAGCTCCGTTTTTATTCCATGAATTTTGAAAATCTGGGAGTTATCGAGTCTTCACTGGATGATTTGAAGCCTTATAAGGAGGCGGACTGGACGAACTATCCCAAGGGCGTGATGTGGGCATTTGAGGAAAAAGGCATGAAAATTCCCGCAGGTATGGACATCTTACTGAACGGCAACATCCCCAACGGCTCCGGCCTTTCTTCTTCCGCTTCCGTGGAAGTGCTGACGGGCGCCATTCTGCGTGCGTTGTTTGGCTTTGAAGTAAGCAATCAGGAGCTGGCTTTAATCGGTCAGTTTTCCGAAAATAAGTTCAACGGCGTCAACTGCGGTATCATGGACCAGTTCGCCATTGCCATGGGTAAAAAAGGTCATGCCATTTTCTTGGACACGGCGGATTTATCCTATGAATATGCGCCGGTTGCACTGGAAAATGCCAGAATTGTCATTGCCTGCTCCAACAAGAAGCGCGGTCTGGGCGACTCCAAGTACAACGAAAGAAGAAGCGAGTGCGAAGAAGCGCTGGCAGACATCCGGAAGCATATGGATATTAAATCCCTCGGCGATTTGACCGAAGAGCAGTTTGAGGAAGCAAAGAAATACATTACCCGTGAGGTCTGCGTCAGACGTGCCAGACATGCGGTTACGGAAAATCAGCGTACCGTAAAAGCGGTTGCGGCTCTGAAGGCAAATGACATTGTTCTTTTTGGCAGACTGATGAATGCTTCCCACGACTCTCTGCGTGATGATTACGAAGTGACCGGCATCGAGCTGGACACTCTGGTGGAAGAAGCCAGAAAAATTGACGGTGTTGTCGGTTCCCGTATGACGGGTGCCGGTTTCGGCGGCTGTACGGTCAGCATTGTGAAGAACGATGCCATTGATAAATTTAAGGAAGAAGTCGGCAGGGCATATGCGGACAAAATTGGTTATGCGGCAGACTTTTATGTAGTGGAAATCGGCGACGGTCCGGTGGAACTGTAGGGTAGGTGTGGATTTTATATGATACAGAATGCAATCAGACGGCTGGTGCAGTACGGACTGCAGACCGGCCTTGTAGAAAAAGAGGACGAAATTTATACAACAAACAGGCTTATTGAACTGTTCGGACTGGACAGCCCGGAGGCTCATGGAGAGCAGGCAGGCGGAGCCTCACAGAACGGGGCGGAAGTTGCCGGAGAGCAGGCAGGCGGAGCCGCACAAAGCCAGACAAAAACTGCTGATGAAGCTTGCCACGGACATGCCTGTACCGCCGGAGAAACGTCCCGGACACAGGTCGACGAGACCGGCAACTTGGAGGGCATCTTAAAAGAGATGCTGGACTATGCGGCTGAAAAAGGAATGCTTGCGGCAGACAGCGTAGTATACAGAGATTTGTTTGATACGAAAATCATGGGGCTTCTGATGCCGCGTCCCAGCGAAGTCATCCGGAAGTTCTACGATTTATATAAAGAGGTTTCTCCCGAAGCGGCTACGGATTACTACTATGATTTAAGCAGAAATTCGGATTACATCCGCCGCTACCGGATTGCAAGGGATAAAAAGTGGGTGGCGCCTACCGAATACGGTGATCTGGATATTACCATCAATTTATCCAAACCGGAAAAAGACCCCAAGGCCATTGCGGCAGCAAAAAATGCGCCCCAGTCGGGCTATCCGAAGTGCCTGCTCTGCAAGGAAAACGAAGGCTATGCGGGCAGGGTAAACCACCCCGCACGCCAGAACCACCGCATTATTCCGGTGACCATCAACGATTCCCGGTGGGGTTTCCAGTATTCTCCTTATGTATATTACAATGAGCACTGCATCGTTTTTAATTCGGAGCATGTTCCTATGAAAATCGAGCATGCCACGTTTTGCAAGCTCTTTGATTTTGTAAAGCAGTTCCCGCATTATTTTGTGGGTTCCAATGCGGATTTGCCGATTGTGGGCGGTTCCATTTTAAGCCACGACCATTTCCAGGGCGGTCATTATGAATTTGCCATGGCGAAAGCGCCGGTGGAGGAAACCTTCCGGGCAGCAGGCTTTGAAGATGTGGAAGCAGGCATTGTGAAGTGGCCCATGTCCGTTATCCGTCTGAGCGGCACCGATACGGACAGAATTATTGCGCTGGCGGATAAAATTCTGGCAAACTGGAGGGGCTATACGGACGAGGAAGCCTTTATTTATGCGGAAACGGACGGCGAACCTCACAACACCATTACCCCTATTGCCAGGAAGCGAGGGGACAAATACGAATTGGACCTGGTTCTCCGCAACAACATCACAACGGCGGAGCATCCGCTGGGTGTATATCATCCCCATGCGAAGCTGCACCATATCAAGAAAGAAAACATCGGTCTGATTGAGGTTATGGGTCTGGCGGTTCTGCCTGCCCGGTTGAAGCAGGAGCTGGCGGACTTAAAGGATGCCATTCTTGCCGGTAAGGATTTGCGGGTATCGGAAGAGCTTTGCAAGCATGCGGACTGGGTGGAGGAATTTTTACCAAAATACACCGTGACGGCGGACAATATCGAGGGCATTTTAGAAAAAGAAGTAGGTCTTGTGTTTGCGGAAGTCCTTACGGATGCCGGCGTTTACAAGTGCACGCCTGAGGGCAGAAGGGCATTCCACAGATTTCTTACTACATTGGAGTAATTATGTTAAAACAATTTACAAAATATGTTCTGCAAAGTGTTGCCGGAATGGTGGGCATTTCTGTCTACATTCTGGCAGACACTTTCTTTATCTCCCTGTATTCCGGCGCGGACGGGCTGGCCGTCTTAAATCTGATTTTGCCGGTATTCGGCCTGGTATATGCCATTGGCGCCATGATCGGCATCGGCTCGGCTACCCGGTACCGTATCAGCAAGGCGAAGGGGGAACCGGTGGATTTTTATTTTACACAATCCGTTTTGTGCAGTGTGCTGTGCAGCATTCCGTTTATCCTTATCGGTATTTTTCTGCCGGAAAAGCTGCTGCAGCTTCTGGGTGGCGATGCGGCGCTGACGGCACTGGGTAAGGATTATCTGCGTATCATTCTGATAGCCTCTCCTTTTTTCATGACGAATTACACATTTACGGCTTTCACGCGCAACGACCATGCACCGGCAACTGCCATGCTGGGTTCCATTGCGGGCAGTCTGTTCAATATTGTGTTTGACTATGTGTTTATGTTTCCCATGGGTCTGGGGATGAACGGTGCGGCGCTGGCAACGGCAGTGTGTCCGGCGGTCACTATGTCTGTATGCTGCATGCATCTTTTCGGTAAGAACAATCATGTGGAATTTGGATTCCACAGGCCTTCCCTCCGGCATCTGTTTTCCTGCTTCCAGCTTGGAATATCGGCTTTTGTGGGGGAGATTTCCTCTGCTGTTACCACCATTGTGTTTAATATGCTGATTTTGTCCCTTGCCGGTAATATCGGCGTGGCGGCGTATGGTGTAATTGCCAATATTTCCATCGTGGCAATGTCTATCTTTAACGGTCTGGCGCAGGGCGCCCAGCCGTTAATCAGTGAATATTACGGGAAAGGCGATACAGCGCATGTGAAAAAGCTCCTGAGGTGGAGCCTGCTTACCGGTCTGGCTACGGAAATCATTATAGTGGGCACCGTTTTTCTGGCTACCGGTCCGCTGATTTCCATTTTTAACAGCGAACAGAGTGCAGAGCTTGCCCGTTATGCAGATGACGGAATACGGCTGTACTTTCTGGGATATCTGGTTGCCGGCATCAATATCGTGCTGGTGGCTTACTTTTCTGCTGTGGACAAGCCCAGGCCCGCAATCACGGGTTCCCTGCTCCGCGGGGTTGTGGCGATTGTCTTTTTTGCCATACTTCTATCCGCTTTATTTGGCATGACAGGCATCTGGCTTTCCTTCCCCTGCGCCGAGGTACTGACGTTTGCAGTGGTACTTGTATTGTCGCGGGTGAAGTGACAGTGTATGCTGAATGCTGTATGAAGAGTCCGTATGTATTCTGGTTGCTCTGCGTGAAGTAGCAGTGTGTGTTTGACTGTTACCCGGTGATATGAAACTTCCGTCATAATGCTGCATATAGTAGTATAACTTATCCTTTGGAGTGTACTATGGCTTTTTGCAGAACGATAATTCATATTATACAGCCAGGCGACTCTTTTTATAAATTAGCGCAGAAGTACCGGACGACGGTGCCGGATATTATGATGCGCAATCCCGGCGTCAATCCTTATAATCTGCAGGTGGGAGGAAAATTGTATATCTGTTCCGGCGTGGGACAGAACGACATGCAGGAAGAAGAACTGAAGCTGAACAATGAAATGCGGGAGAGCTGGATGCAGCATATTTACTGGGAGCTTATCTTCCAGTCGGCATTTTTGAATGACCTTCCCGGTAAGAGAGCCGTGGAAGAAAGACTGCTGCAGACCGCAGAGGACATTGCTTCCGTCTTTGCTCCTTTTTATTCGGAAAATAAGATTTCCGCATTAACGGATCTTTTGGAGGAGCATATAGAAATTGCAGGAAAAATCCTGCAGGCGATGAAGGATGGCGATATAGAGGAAGAAGAAAAGCAGGATGCTTTGTGGCGGGACAATGCCGCCGGGCTGGCTAAATTCTGGTCGGACAATAATTCCGAGTATGATTACGGCGAGCTGACCATGTACCTGAACCGTCATCTCGATATGACCAGGAATATCATGGAAGCGGAGCTGTCCGGCGATTATAATGAAGTTATCCGGTTGTTTGCCGAGCAGGAAAACCAGATTATGGAGTTAGCGGATTATCTGACAGAGGGTCTGATACAGAAGTTTTTGTAGGGGAAAATGCTACAATCATGGAAAGAACGGAAGAAGTGAGAAAATGAAATTTTTACTGGTGGCAGTAAATGCCAAATATATTCATTCCAATCCGGCGGTTTACAGCCTGAAAAGGTTTGCCGGGGAATACACCGATGCGGTGGAGATTGCCGAATACACCATCAACAACCGCATGGAGGACATTTTAGAGGATATTTACCGGAGAAAGCCGGATGCCATCGGTTTTTCATGCTATATCTGGAACATCGGCATGGTCGAAAAGCTGATGGGCGAGCTGCACAAGCTTCTGCCCCAGCTGCCGGTGTTTTTAGGCGGACCGGAGGTCACCTATGATGCGGATAAGCTTTTGCGGAAATATCCGTATCTCACCGGCATTTTTATCGGCGAAGGTGAAGCGACCTTTGCCCAGGTGGTGAAGTATTATGTGAAGAAAAATCCGGAGTCCCTTGAGGATATTCCGGGGCTGATGTTAAGAAGCGGTATGACACCGGAAAGAAAACCTCTTAATCTGACGGATGTGCCGTTTTTATACGATGATATGGCGCCCTTTACCAACCGGATTATTTACTATGAAACCCAGCGCGGCTGTCCGTTCCGTTGCAGCTACTGTCTGTCATCCATTGATAAAACCGTGCGTTTCCGGGATATTGAGGTGGTAAAGAGGGAGCTCGCTTTTTTCCTGGAGAAAAAGGTAAAGCAGGTTAAATTTGTAGACAGGACCTATAACTGCAACCACGACCATGCCATGGCTGTCTGGCAGTATCTGTATGAACATGACAATGGTGTCACTAACTTCCATTTTGAGATTGCGGGAGATATTCTCCGGGAGGATGAGATTGCACTGGTGGCAAAGATGCGTCCCGGTCTGGTACAGTTTGAAATCGGCGTGCAGTCCACCAACACCGACACGCTGCGGGAAATCCGTCGTGTGATGGATATCGGGAAGCTGAAACAGGTGGTGGCTGCCCTAAAAGCGGCGCACAATGTGCATATTCATCTGGACCTGATAGCGGGTCTTCCTTATGAAGATTATGACAGCTTTGCCCGTTCCTTTGATGACGTATATGCCATGGAGCCGGAACAGCTCCAGCTTGGCTTCTTAAAGGTGCTGAAAGGCTCCTATATGGCAGAAATGGCGGAAAGCTATGGTCTTGTTTATACCGATTACGCACCGTATGAGGTGTTGTATACCAACTGGCTCTCCTTCACGGAAATCTGCCGGCTGAAACGGATAGAAGAAATGGTGGAAATTTACTACAACAGCGGGCAGTTCGCACACAGCCTGCCGGTGATGATTGCGGATTTTGGGCAGGGAGTCTTTGCTTTTTACGAAGCACTGGCAGATTTCTACGAAGAACAGGGCTTCTTTGTGGAAACGCCCTCCCGGATTTACCGGTATCAGGCGCTGCTTTCCTTTGCGAAAACCATCCATCCGGAGCGCGAAGAACTGTATAGGGAGCTGCTTCTCTTTGATTTGTATGTGCGGGAAAATCTAAAGAGCCGGCCGGACTTCGCTCCTGATTTACATGATCTGCAGCCTGTAATACATGCATTTTATAAAAAGGAAGAATCGGAAAGAAGGTATCTGCCGCATCTGTCGGAAATACCGGCGCCCCAGCTGTCACGTATGACACATTTAGAGCCGTTTTCTTATTCTGTGTGGGCGACAGATGTGTCTGAAGTGAAGAGACTGCAGGAACAGGTATTCCTTTTATTTGATTATGACCACAGAGATCCGCTGACAAGGGAGGCAAAAGTACTATGGCCGGAAAACGTGTAACAGAAATTTTAGAGAGAATGGATGCCCATTACGGCACGGACTTCAGGTGCTCTTTAGACCATGAAAATGCGTGGCAGCTTTTGATTGCCACCATGTTAAGCGCCCAGTGTACGGATGCCAGGGTGAATATTGTTACGAAGGATCTGTTTGTGAAATATCCTTCCGTGGAAGCCTTTGCGGTAGCAGACCTGAAGGAGCTGGAGCAGGACATTCATTCCACCGGCTTTTACCATAACAAGGCGAAAAACATCATTGCCTGCTGCAAGGATTTGGTGGAGAAATACAACGGGGAGGTGCCCTCCGGTATTGATGAACTGACCTCCCTGGCAGGTGTGGGGCGAAAGACGGCAAATGTGATCCGGGGAAACATTTTCCATGAGCCCAGCATCGTGGTGGATACCCATGTGAAGCGGATTTCCTTAAAGCTCGGCATTACGAAATCGGACGACCCCGTTAAGGCGGAGCAGGAGCTGATGAAGGTGCTGCCCAAGGACCACTGGATTTTATACAACATCCAGCTTATTACCTTCGGCAGGGAAATCTGCAAGGCGCCGACACCGAAGTGCGACGAGTGCTTCCTTACGGATTTATGTCCCTCCTATAAACAAAAGAAAGCTGCCGGCAAGAGAAATGGATAAAATAAGTGATTACCTGTGTGTGGATTTGGAAACCACAGGCTTAAACCCGAAAACAGACAAAATCATAGAAATCGGCGCCGTGAAGGTGCGTGGCGGGAAAATAGCGGACACCTTTCAGGTATTGGTTAACCCCTGCAGACCTCTGGAGGAACGGATTACGGGGATTACCGGCATTACGGATGACATGCTTTTTGACAAGCCTGTCATAAACGAGGTGCTGCCGGATTTCCTGCACTTTGCGGGAGAGGATATTCTGCTGGGACACAGCGTGCTTTTTGATTATTCTTTCTTAAAAAAAGCGGTGGTGAACGGAAAGGGAAGCTTTGAACGGGAAGGGCTGGATACCTTGAAAATTGCCAGGGTATATCTGACGGAGCTGCCCCACCGGAGCCTGCCTTATCTGTGTGAGCATTTTGAAATTTCACATAAGGCGCACCGGGCGCTTGGGGATGCCATGGCAACGGTGGCTCTGTATGATAAGCTGTGGGAGCTTTTTTCCGGAAAAGAGGGCGCTGAGAAATATTTTCAGCCGCATAAGCTCAATTATCAGGTGAAAAAAGATGCGCCGGCAACGGCGGCGCAAAAAGAAAGGTTATATAAACTGCTGGAGCTGCATAAAATTACGGTAGAGTATTCGATTGAGCATCTGACCCGGAGCGAAGCCAGCCGCTATACGGACCAGATCCTTGCAAAGTACGGACGATGACCTTGCTGCTTAAGGAGGAAAGCCCGGAAGCTTTTTCGATAAGGCTGCATTTCAGGTCACTTTTGCCCTCCTCGTCATACAGATCCGCTAAAAGAAAATAGGTGTGGCTTACATCGGTGCCGACGGAAACGGCATATTCCAAAACCTGCCGGCACTCCTTTTTTGCCCCGCCCCGGTACAGGGCTTCCGCCCATTTCTGCAGGGTGGAGACAAGCAGGGTGTAGTTCTGGTCGTACTCGGTAAGGCATGTGATGTTGGCGGTGCCGTAGGAAAGCTTTAAGTCCGTGTTGGTGTATCCGGTCAAATTGACGATTTTCTGGGTGGACAGGCTGCGTAGGATTTCCTTGCATTCCTCGGAGATGGCTTCATTTGCTGCGGTATCGCCGGTGTTTCGGATGTCTGCGGTATCGTCGGTGTTTCGGACGTCTGCGGTATCGCCGGTGTTTCGGACGTCTGTGGCATCGTCGGTGTTTTGGAGGTATGCGGCATCATTGGTGATGTGGCAGGCAAGCGGCAGCTCTTCCAGAGGAATGGTAATATAAGGAAGATTGTCGAGCGATTTGCGTCTGGTGTGGTTGGCCTCTTCTTCCCGTTTCCAGAAGGCATCCTTCATGCTCTTTTCCATTTTGGAATGGCGCTTGTTCAAAAGGAAGATTAGCAGACAAAAACTGATTAAACTGGACAAAAATAATGTTTTCATATATAATATCCTTTCAGTAGAAAATAGTGCCTGCAGGGGTATGCAGGTTGTGGAAAGGCATGGTAGCGTTATGTTTAATATCTACAGCAGGAAAACAAAAAAGATAATTTCCGCCGTGATTATTATTTTCTTAATCATAGCGATGGTGCTTCCCATGGCACTTGGTATGTAGGCTGCCGCAGGAGCAGGCAGTGTGGTTGGCCGCCATGTGCAGCATGTTCCGCAGCATTATGGTAGCATATTTTCCCGCGGATGACAATTGCGGGAAGGTTTTGAGGAGTAGAGGATATGAAAAAAATGGTTTCAAAAGCAATGCTGCTTTTGGGTACTGTCTTTTGCGCTTTTTCCCTCCTTACGGTAAACGTGGAGGCAAAGGGCGATGACACTCTGAAAAAGGGCGTCTATGCGGAAGAGATTTCTCTTGCCGGCATGACAGAAGAAGAAGCAGCGGAAGCAATCAATGCGTATGTGGATTCTTTGAAAGAAGCGGAAATCACACTTCTTGCAGCAGGCGATAATGAAGTGACGGTAACGGCGGGTGAGCTGGGGCTTTCCTGGAAAAATACCGACATTATCGAAGAGGCAAAGGAGCTCGGCATGCACGGCAATGTGGTGCAGCGATACAAGGAGCTGAAGGATTTAGAGCATGAAAATAAGGTCTATCCCATTGAATTGGGATTTGATGTAACCGCCATCAACAATGTGCTGGTAGAGAGGTGCAGCGTTTTTGACCGGGAGGCCATTGATTATACACTGACCCGTGAAAACGGTGCATTCAAGATTACGGACGGACAGACAGGGTATCGCCTGGACGTGGAAACTTCCATTGACGAAGTGTACGATTACATGACAAACAAGTGGGCAAGAGGAAACGAAACCATTGCTCTGACGGTGGAAGAGGAGCAGCCCAGAGGAAGCGAAGAAGAGCTTTCCTTAGTAAAAGATGTGCTGGGTACTTATACCACATCCTACAAGAGTTCCAATTCCAACAGAAGCGGCAATATAGCCAACGGCTGTCGTCTGATTGACGGCACTATTCTTTATCCCGGAGACGAATTTTCCACCTACCAGACAGTTTCTCCTTTCTCCGAGAAAAACGGATACTATATGGCGGGTTCTTATCTGAACGGCAAGGTTGTTGACTCCCTCGGCGGCGGTATCTGCCAGGTTTCTACCACCCTTTACAATGCCGTTCTGTTATCCGAGCTGGATGTGACGGAGCGTTACAATCACTCCATGATTGTCAGCTATGTAAGTCCCTCCGCGGATGCGGCGATTGCCGAGTCTTCCGGTAAGGATTTCAAATTTGTAAACAATACAGAGCATCCTGTTTACATAGAAGGACATACAGAGGATAAAAAGATTACCTTTACCATCTATGGCGTGGAAACAAGACCGGCGAACCGTACGGTGGAATATGAAAGCGAAATACTGGAAACCATTAACCCCACATCCGACGCCCTTTATCCGGATGCCGCTTATCCGCTGGGTTACATCAGCGTGACAGGCGCCCACATCGGCTACAAGGCAAGACTCTGGAAGGTAGTAAAAGAGGACGGCGTGCAGGTAAGCAGGGAAGTGGTAAACAGCAGCAGCTACAAAATGGTTCCCAGAAGCGCAGTCGTCGGTGTTTCAACCGCAGACGCCAATGCGTATAATGAGATTATGGCAGCATGCGGCACCGGCAGCATTGACCATGTGAAAAACGTGATTGCCATTCTTAACGCACAGCAGGCAGCGGCGGCGCCTGCAGCACCCACTGAATAAACATAAGAAGGTATTGTGTATGAAGGTCGGTAAAGTATCGGAAAGTGTTTTGAAACGTTCCGTCTTAAAGCAGATTACCAATCAGAATAGTGAAGTAAAAAATGGCGCAGGCATAGGGGAAGACTGCGCTGTTTTTGCGCAGAAAAACGGATACACGGTACAGTCCGTCCAGACCTTTTTTGTGACATCTCCGTCAGAAGTATATGTGCCTATTATGAAAGCGGTAAACGGTATAGCCGTAAAGGGAGCCCATCCCGTGGCGGTGCTTCTGACACTCCTGCTCCCGGCGGATACGGAAGAAAGCTTCTTAAAGGAGCTGATGAAAAAAGCCAACGAAGCGGCGGGCATTTTACATATTCAGATTGCGGGAGGTCACACGGAGGTGTCGGAAAACTGCAGTGTTCCGTATGTGACGGCGACTGCCGTCGGCAGCGTGGAAGGAGAAAACCTTTTTGAAAATCACATCCGGCCAGGTCAGGACATTGTTCTTACGGGGCAGGTGGGATGCGAAGGGGCGGGACTCTTAGCCACCCGTTACGAAGAACGGTTAGCGGAACGTTATCCGCTTCATATGATAGAAAAAGCGCAGGCTTTCCTGCAGGAATTGTCCATCCTTCCGGAGGCCGCCACCGCCATAAAGTCCAATGCGGGCGCTATGCATGATGTATCCGGCGGAGGCATTTTTGCTTCCCTCTGGGAACTGGCAGAGAGCGCCGGTGTTGGACTGGCCGTAGACCTGAAAGCAATACCCATCAGACAGGAGTGCGTGGAAGTATGCGAGTTTTTTGGCATAAGTCCCTATGAAATGCTCTCCGGCGGAAGCCTCCTCATTACCACTGACAACGGCGAAAACTTGGTCAGGGATTTGAAGGAAGCGGGAATTTTGGCAGCGGTAATCGGAAAGATAACGGATAACAACGACAGAGTTGTCATAAACCAGGAGGAAAAGCGTTTCTTAGACCGTCCTGTCTCGGATGAATTCAGCAAGATAAAAGGAGAAAACCTATGAGAGAAGAATTATTGCGTATTATAGAGAAAAACAGCCGTATGGATTTGAAGGAACTGGCAGTCATCTTAGGTGTGGAAGAAGTGGATGTGGTAAATGAACTGGCTGCGCTTGAAGCAGAAGGCATTATCTGCGGTTATCACACCATGATTAATTGGGAAAATACCAACATTGAAAAGGTAAATGCACTGATTGAGGTGCGCATTACCCCGCAGAGAGGACAGGGCTTTGACAGCTTTGCCGAGAGAATTTACAAATATGCAGAAGTAAATTCCGTATATCTGATTTCCGGAGGGTATGACCTTCTGGTATCTCTGGAGGGAAAGTCCCTGAAAGAGGTTTCCAATTTTGTTTCCGACAAGCTTGCCACATTGGACGGCGTGCTGAGCACCGCTACCCATTTTGTCTTAAAGAAATACAAAGACCACGGCACCATTTTAACCAGCAAATACGAAGATGAAAGAGAGTTGATTACGCCATGAGAGATCCATTATCCAAACAGGTCGTAGAGTTAAAACCCTCCGGAATCCGTAAATTTTTCGATATTGTCAGCGAAATGAAGGATGCTATTTCCTTAGGTGTGGGTGAGCCCGACTTTGCCACACCCTGGCATATCCGCGATGAGGGTATTTATTCTCTGGAACAGGGACATACCAAATATACTTCCAACGCAGGTCTTATGAAGCTGCGTGAGGAAATCTGTCATTATCTTTACCGGACACAGGGCATTCATTACCATCCGACCAGGGAAGTGCTGATTACCGTGGGCGGTTCCGAAGCCATTGATATCGGTATCCGTGCCATGATAAATCCGGGCGAAGGAGAGGAAGTGCTGATTCCCCAGCCTTCTTATGTTTCCTATGAGCCTTGCACAATTTTGGCGGGCGGCAAGCCGGTCATTATCGATTTGAAGGCTGAAAACGAATTCCGTCTGACACCGGAGGAGCTGAAAGCAGCCATTACTCCCAAGACAAAGCTGTTAATTCTTCCTTTCCCCAACAACCCGACCGGGGCAATTATGGAAAAGAAGGACTTAGAGGCGATTGCCGATATTATTATTGAAAACGACATCTATGTCATGTCTGATGAAATCTACGGCGAACTGACCTACAAGGACAAGCATGTGTCCATTGCCAGTCTGCCCGGCATGAAGGAGAGAACCCTTCTGATCAACGGTTTCTCCAAGGCATATGCCATGACCGGCTGGAGACTCGGCTATGTGTGTGGTCCGGAAAAGATTATCGAGCAGATGACGAAAATTCACCAGTTTGCAATTATGTGCGCACCCACTACGGCACAGTATGCCGCTATCGAAGCCTTGAAAAACGGCGACGAGGACATCGTGGAAATGCGTACTGCTTACAACCAGAGAAGACGTTTTCTGATGCATGCTTTCCGGGAAATGGGTCTGGAATGCTTTGAGCCTTACGGCGCTTTCTATGTATTCCCCTGTATCAAGGAGTTCGGCATGACCAGCGAAGAATTTGCCACCCGCTTCCTGGAGGAAGAAAAAGTGGCTGCCGTTCCCGGCGATGCGTTCGGCGCAAGCGGCGAGGGCTACCTGCGTATTTCCTACGCCTACTCATTGGAAAAGCTGAAAATGGCGATGGAACGCCTGGCGCATTTCATCACGAAGCTGCGAGAGGAGCAGAGGAGATAGAAAATGCACATTGTACTTCATCAGCCGGAAATCCCGGCGAATACAGGAAATATCGGAAGAACCTGCGTTGCCACAGGCACATCCCTGCATCTGATTGAGCCGCTCGGTTTTCATCTGGATGAGAAATCCATAAAGAGAGCGGGCATGGACTACTGGGAACATCTGGATGTAACCCGCTATATGAATTATGAAGAGTTTCTGGCAAAGCATCCCGGTGCAAAAATCTGGATGGCTACCACCAAGGCAAAACATGTCTATACCGATGTGAAGTTTGGACCGGATGATTTTATCATGTTCGGCAAGGAGAGCGCCGGTATTCCCGAGGAAATCCTTGTGGACAACGAGGAAACCTGCATCCGTATTCCCATGCTGCCGGATATCCGTTCCCTGAATTTATCCAATTCCGTGGCGATTGTGCTGTATGAAGCCCTGCGCCAGAACCAGTTTGCCGGCATGCAGACCGAAGGGGAGCTTCACCGTCTGCACTGGAATTCCTGATAACGTAAGAGTTGGCAATTTATTGTTTTCCATTCATAAAAAATTAAGAAAAAGCTTTCCGGTTCTTTAAGAATTAGCAGTGGAAATCTGCTATACTGAACAACCGGAGGCTTTTTTTATGTTGGATGAGGAAAACGAAAGAGAAGAATTAAATTTAGATATGGCATTTGCACCGAGGACGCAGCCGGAGAAAGAGCGCTATGCCAGAAGAGAGCAATCTGGGAAGGTGCAGCCGGAGAACGAGCAGTATACAAAGACCGGGCACCGCAGGGCGCACCGTGAAAAGCCGGGAAAAAGATTTCTCAGGCTCCTGTTTGCTGAAGTATTTTTTGTTCTGCTGGCGGCGGTTCTTATCATTTCGGTAATCCGCCTGCTTTCCGACGGAAAAGCTGCGCAGGCTGTGAAAAATCTGCAGAGACAGATTTCTGTTTCGGACTATAAGAACGTGGAAAAGCCGGAGTGGGAGGAAGATTTTCTGACGCCCAACGAATATTCCCGACCGGGCGAAGAACTGAGGGAAGTAAACAGTATTTTTGTCCATTACACAGCAAATCGCAATACCAGCGCTGCGCAGAACCGAAGCTATTTTGAGTCCCTGAAAGACACACACGAAAGGTCAGCAAGCGCACATTTTATCATTGGTTATGACGGGGAAATTATTCAATGTATTCCGTTTGAGGAAATTGCCTATGCGGTGAAAACCAGAAACTACGACTCCATTTCCATTGAGTGCTGTTACAAAAGTGCGGACGGCAGTTTTACTAAAGAAACCTATGACGCCCTGGTACATCTGCTGTCATATCTGGTGAAAAAATACGGACTTTCCACGGATGATATTCTGCGGCATTATGACTGCGGCGGCAAAAAATGTCCGCTTTATTATGTGGAACATGAGGACGATTGGGAGCAGTTAAAAAGGGATGTGGAAAAACTCCTGAAATGATGTATAATAGAAAGGAAAATGCTTGCGGCATTTTATGCGGGAGCAGAAAATAAACCTATTTGTCATTTATGAGGAGCACACACATGAAAAATATTTTATCCCCTTCTATTTTATCCGCAGATTTTGCGAAATTAGGTGAGCAGCTTGCCCTGGTGGACAAGGCAGGCGCCCAGTATATACACATAGATGTAATGGATGGACTTTTTGTGCCATCCATTTCTTATGGTATGCCGGTGATTAAATCCATTCGTAAAACTACCGACAAGGTTTTTGATGTCCATCTGATGATTGTGGAACCGGAGCGGTACATTCAGGAGTTTATTGATTGCGGTGCGGACCTGATTACTTTTCATCTGGAGGCAACCGAAAAGGCAGCGGAAATCATTGACGAAATTCATCGTCAGGGCAAGAAAGCCGGTATCTCCATTAAACCGGGCACGGATGTGGAAGCGGTTAGACCTTATCTCGGAACAGTGGATATGATTTTGGTTATGACCGTGGAGCCGGGCTTTGGCGGTCAGTCCTATATTGACTACTGCACGGACAAGGTGAAAGCAGTCCGCAAAATGGTGCAGGAAAGCGGCAGGGACATTGATATTGAAGTGGACGGAGGCATCAATTTAGACAATATTTCCATGGTGCTTGCAGCAGGCGCCAATGTGGCAGTGGCAGGCTCCGCCGTGTTTAAGGGCGACATCGCTGGCAATGTAGAGGCTTTCTTGGAAAAGATGCAGTAGGAAGCCCAGTTTGAATCTGACGGTTTGACTTTGTGAAAGGATATGTCAAGCTGGGTCAAAGGAAAGGGCAGAAAACAGAGAATGAGCCGTGAAGTAAAAAAAGCAGGAAACAGAGAATGAACCACGAAGTAAACGGAGAAGAAAATAGTAGAAAAACAGGGAGAAAAAATGATACGGGTTACGGTCTGGAACGAATACAAACACGAAAGAGAATATGAGGGCGTCCGAAAGGTTTATCCGCAGGGTATTCACGGCTGCATTGCTTCTTTTTTAGGGAAGCAAGAGGATTTTCAGGTGCGGACGGCGACTTTTGATATGCCGGAGCACGGTCTGACGGAAGAGGTGCTTGCGGACACGGATGTGCTGATTTTCTGGAGCCATGCCCTGCAGGATGCCTTTTCGGATGAAGTGGCAGAAAGGGTGCAGAAGCACGTGCTCGCGGGAATGGGACTGATTGCCCTGCATTCTGCACATTTTTCCAAAATAATGAAGCGGCTTCTGGGCACTTCCATGACCTTAAAATGGAAGCACGGAGAGCAGGAAAATCTCTGGTGTCTTGCACCCACTCACCCCATAGCAGCGGGTATTCCGGAGAAAGTTTTCCTGCCCAAAGAAGAAATGTACGGGGAATATTTTGATATTCCCAAGCCGGACGATGTGATTTTTGCGGGTTGGTTTTCCGGCGGACAGGTATTCCGCAGCGGCTGTACGTTTACAAGAGGAATGGGAAAGATTTTTTATTTTCAGCCGGGTCATGAAGAATATCCGATTTACTATGTACCGGAAATTCAGCAGATCATTATAAATGCAGTGCGGTTTTGTACGCCTATGGGAGCACGGAAGGAGCTTGCATGCGAGGAAGTGAAGTAATCAGACTTTCGGTCTTTTTTGACCATATTTTACAGGCGGAGGAGCAGACCGGTAAACATATTCCGGAGCTGCTTGCAGAGGTGAAGAAAGCGGGCATTTCTGCTGTAGAAATTAACTGTACCTACCTCCTGGAACACCCGGCAACGCTGGAAATGCTTGAGACTGCAGGCTTACAGGTGAGCTGCATTTATGAATTTTATGCGTTGGAGCGGGGCAGGGAAACAGAAAAAGCCCGCAGACATATTGAAATTGCAAGAAAAACGAAAGCCGGAAAAATACTGATTGTGCCCGGCTTTTTTTCAGTGGAAACGGAAGAGTTTGTGAATTGTGTGCCGGACAGGGAGAAAGTGTGGGACTACCTTTCCCACAGTGAAAAGGCACAGCGCATGGCGGATGGACTGCGGGAAATCGTAGAAATGGCAGGCAGCCGGAATATTGCCGACACCCCCATCACCGTTGTGATAGAGGATTTTGATGACAGAAATTCGCCCATTGCCTGCGTGAGCGGCATGCAGTGGTTTGCAAAGCAGGTTCCGGGGCTTTGTTTTACTTTTGACACGGGCAATTTTATCATCCATGGGGAGAATATTTTTGCAGCGTGGGAGGAACTCAAAGATAAGGTTGTGCATGTGCACTGCAAGGATAGGAAAATAAGCTCCGATAAACCTTTGCAAACACAGAAAAATGCAACCCCGGACATAAAGGAATGCTACCTGCCCGCGGCGGTGGGGGAAGGCTGCATCCCCATAAAGGAACTGGTATACAAGATGAAAGAGTACGGCTACCGGGGCTATCTTGCCATTGAACATTTTGATGCGGCGGACCAGGAAGCGTACATGCAGAAATCCGCTGCAAACCTGCAGGAATATTGCAGCTAAACCAGTGAGAATTCAGCAGATAAACCTACGGAGATATTGCAGTCAGACCGGTATGGAAATCTATACAAAATAGTACATTATATCTGCAATTTAATCGGTTGCGGATTTACGGTTATCCACTTAAAATAAAATATCATAGCAACACAGAAGCCTTTTTCTGCGGCGGTGCGGGCTTCGGAACGGAGAAGATATGGAATTATTTACAAATCAATGGGAATTTGCAAAGACACCTTTTGGGACGGGGCTGGAGGAACTCTCTGCTTATGAGGATAAGTTTGAAAGAGTGGACCTTCCACACGACTGGCTGATTTACGACACCTTAAATCTGTATGAAACATCCACCGGCTGGTACCGGAAGAAGTTTACCGTGAAAAAGGATGCGGAAAAGGTATACAGCGTCCGTTTTGACGGCGTGTATATGGACTCTAAGGTTTACATAAACGGAACCCTTTTAGGGGAGTGGAAATATGGTTATTCCACCTTTGAATTCGATATGACAAATCTTTTGAAGGATGGGGAAAATACGATGATGGTGCGCATTGACCATCATGAGCCCAACTCCCGCTGGTATTCCGGCGCGGGTATTTTCCGCAACGTATGGTTCAGGGAAGCGCCCGTGGTGCACCTGACTTCCGACGGCGTTTACATTGCCACAAAAAAATGCGGGGACGACTTCAAACTGGAAATTGAGGCAGAGGTTTCCGGGTTGACAAAGGCGGACAGCGGCAAGGCTTCCGACCTGACCGCCAAGGTGGTTCTTTCCCAGGGAAAAATGATTGTGAAAACCTTTACCCTTACCTGGAATGCGGAAAAACAGCTTCTTATGGGAGAAGCCATGATTGAAAAGCCCGCACTGTGGGATGCCGAACATCCGGTACTTTACCATGTCAGCGTGGCTCTGGAGAACGGAGATAAGGCAGAATATAACATCGGCTTCCGTGATTTTGTATTTGACCCGGAACAGGGCTTTGTGGCAAACGGTAAACGGGTAAAGCTGCACGGTGTCTGCGAACATCACGATTTGGGCTGTCTGGGTGCGGCATTCCATAAAAAAGCCATGGCGCGTAAGATTGCAACCTTAAAGAAAATGGGTGTCAACGCCATCCGTACTTCCCACAACATGCCGGCGCCGGAGCTGATGGATTTAGCGGACACCATGGGTATGTATATTGTTTCGGAAGCATTCGATATGTGGATGGAGCCCAAGACCGAATACGACTACGCCAGATTTTTCGATGAATGGGCAGAAAAGGACGTGGCAAGCTGGATTCGCAGGGACAGAAACCATCCCTCCGTTATCATGTGGAGTATCGGTAACGAAATTCACGATACCCATGAAGCAGAAGGCGTGGGTCTGACGAAAAGACTGATGGGAGATGTGCTTGTCCATGATCCCAAGAAAAATGCAAGAGTTACCATCGGTTCCAATTATATGCCCTGGCAGGGCGCACAGAACTGTGCGGATATTGTAAAGCTGGCTGGTTACAATTACGGCGACAACCATTACGATGCACACCATAAAGAACATCCCGACTGGGTGATTTACGGAAGTGAAACTTCCTCCATCGTGCAGAGCAGGGGCGTTTACCATTTCCCGCTTTCCCAGCCGATTTTAACGGAAGAAGACGAGCAGTGTTCTTCCCTTGGCAACAGCCGTCCGAGCTGGGCAGCCAAGACAGTGGAGCATTGTATTTCCGTAGACAGAGACAGGGATTTTGCGGCAGGACAGTTTTTGTGGACGGGCTTTGACTATATCGGCGAGCCCACCCCTTACAAGACCAAGAATTCTTATTTCGGTCTGATTGATACGGCAGGCTTCCCGAAGGATGTCTTCTATATGTATCAGGCAGAATGGACGGATTATAAAAAGCATCCCATGGTGCATGTGCTTCCTTACTGGGACTTCAACGAAGGTCAGATGGTGGACGTGCGGGTATGCAGCAACGCGCCTAAGGTGGAGGTATTTGTCAATGAGAAATCTCTCGGCGTAAAAGAAATCGACCATGCGCACGGACAGGAGCTGTTCCCCAGCTTCCGGGTGCCTTTCCACAAGGGAAGCCTGCGTGCGGTGGCTTATGATGAAAACGGCAACGTGGTGGCAGAGGATGTGCATAAATCCTTTGGCAATACTGCAGCAATCGAGGTAACACCGGAATATGACCATATTGTGGCAGACGGTAAGGACCTTGCTTTCGTGGAAATTTCCGCCCGCGACGAGGACGGCAACCCGGTAGAAAACGCCATGGACTACGTGGAAGTGGAAGTTACCGGCGCCGGACGTCTGATTGGTCTGGACAACGGCGACAGCACGGACTACGACTCCTACAAGGGCACCCGGAGAAAGCTGTTTAACGGCAAGCTTTTAGCCGTGATTGCAGCAAAGAACGAGCCCGGTGAAATTTTTGTTACCGTAAAGCATTTGGGAGAGGCGGGCAAAATTGCACCTGCCATGATTACCCTTTATGCGGACGAGGCAGCGGAAAAAGCAGAAGCTCCTGTTTGGGAAAATAAGAAGGTTCCTCTCATTACCGGCAGCGTGCTGGCAGCAGAGGGAGAGCCCCTTGTGCCCGTAAGAAAGATTGAAATTGTAGCAGAAGAGGGTCAGACCTTTGATGAAAATAAAACGGAAATGGTAGTGAAGGCTTATCTGTATCCGGCGGATGTTTCCCGCAAGGAAGTAAGTTTTACGGCAACCAACGATGCGGGCATTGTTTCCAATCTGGCAGAACTGGAAGAAATTCCTGTAAGTGAGGCGGAGCGTCTGACTGAGTCCAATACTCACAGAGTTCTGGCTGCAAAATGTTGCATCAGGGCAAAGGGCGACGGCGCATTCCGTCTGCGTGCCACTGTGAAAAACGGTACGGAAAATGTAAAGCTTTTGTCCCAGCTGGAATTCTCCATCAGCGGACTGGGTGAGGCTTACTTAAATCCCTATGAACTGATTGCCGGAGCTCTTTATGCCGACTCTAAGGGCGATATCGGCGGATTTTCCGAAAAGAGCGTGGCAACCGCACAGGAAGGGGAAAGTGTTATTGTATACAAGGGACTGGACTTCGGCGAATTCGGTTCCGACGAAATTACGCTTCCTATTTTTGCCCAAAGCGGTGACCCTCATTACTTAAAGATTTACGAAGGCGTGCCCGGAGAAGAGGGCTGCGAATTAGTGGGCGACCTGGTATACCAGAAGCCCAGCACCTGGGATGTATACAAGCCGGAGACCTACAAGCTGAACCGCCGGTTAAAGGGCATCACCACCCTGTCTCTCGTGGCAAACAACCAGCGCTACTTTATCAAGGGCTTCGTTTTCACCAAGCTTCAGAAAGCATTTGAAAAAATAGGAGCATTGGAATACAATAACTTGTACGGAGATACCTACAAGGAGACCGCGGATGCCGTGGAAGGCATAGGCAACAATGTTTCCATGGAATATGAAAATATGGATTTCGGAGAAGAAGGCGTAAAGGCAGTGACTGTTTGCGGCCGTACCCCTCTTTCATCCAATACTATTCATATCCGTTTCTTCAAGGAAGACGGCAGCTCCGTAAATCAGATTGTGGAGTTCCCGCACAGTGAGGAATATACGGAAGTAACATTCCCGCTTGAAAAGGTAACGGGCATGACCAAGGTAGGAGTTATTTTCCTGCCCGGCTGCCAGTTTGACTTTAAGTGGTTCCGTTTTTCCTAAAGGTAAATTTGCAGAAAAAGGCAGATGACAGGTTTTGCCTGCGGATGCTGCAATCCGGGGCTTCCGGAAAGGCACGGACATGAAGTTATTTGTATATAGTTTAAGAGAGTTTGACGAAAAACGATTTTTTGAAAAATGGAGCAGGGAAATGCAGGTTGAGTATGCTTCGGTGGGGGACAAACCCACACCGGAGAATGCAAGACTGGCAGAAGGCTACGATGCCGTCAGCATTATTACCACCCCTGTGGACGAAGAAATTCTGACTATCTGGAAGGAATGCGGCGTAAAATGCGTTTCCACCCGTACGGTTGGTTTTGACCATGTGGACAGAAGGGCAGCGGGCAAATTGGGTATTACTGTTTGCAATGCCACCTATCCGCCCAACGGTGTAGCCAATTACACCATTATGCTGATGCTGATGTGCTGCCGGAAAATGAAACCCATTATGATGCGCGCGGATGTGCAGGATTATACACTGCCCGGTAAAATCGGCGTGGAAATTTCCAATTCCACCGTGGGAGTTATCGGTACCGGCAAAATCGGCCGCACCGTGCTGGAGCATCTGAAAGGCTTTGGCTGCAGGCTGCTTGCGTTTGATTTGTATCCTTCCAAGGAAGTGGCAGAATACGCAGAGTACGTGGATTTGGACACTCTTTATAAGGAAAGCGACATTATTTCCCTGCATATGCCCTCCACGGCGGAAAACTTCCATATGATAAATGTGGACACCATTGCGAAAATGAAGGACGGCGTTATCATCATCAACACAGCCAGAGGCAACCTGATTGACTCAGAAGCCTTGATTAAGGGACTGGAGAGTGAGAAAATCGGGGCAGCGGGTCTGGATGTTATCGAAAATGAGTCCAACCTTTACTATTACGATTTGGTGGGCAAGCCCATGCACAACGAGGAGCTGGCGGTGCTGCGTTCCTTCCCCAATGTCATCGTAACGCCCCACACGGCATTTTACACCGAAGAAGCCATTGACTACATGGTGAAAAACAGCATTTTAGGCTGCCGGTACGCACTGGAAGGCAAAGAAAATCCCTTTGATGTGTCCGATGCGGCGTTTTAACAATCGCATAAGAAATATTCATGTAAAGCAAGGTAACTTATCCTTGCTTTTTCATGTCAATAAAAATATAATAAAATAGTATTTTATTAAAAAAGAGGGAGGTACTTATGTTAGAAAAATTCTTTAAACTCAAAGAAAACAAAACCACCGTCCGTACCGAGGTTGTGGCAGGTATTACCACTTTCATGACCATGGCGTACATCCTGGCGGTAAACCCCAGCATTCTTTCCGCATCCGGCATGGATGCACAGGCAGTTTTAATCGCTACCGCACTGGCTTCCTTTATCGGAACCATTGCCATGGCGCTGCTTGCCAATTATCCGTTTGCACTGGCACCTGGACTTGGACTCAATGCTTATTTTGCCTACACGGTATGCGGCTCTATGGGATATTCCTGGCAGATTGCACTGTTTGCCGTATTTGTGGAAGGTATCATTTTCATTGTACTGTCACTTACCAATGTGCGTGAGGCTATTTTTAATGCCATTCCTCTTCAGCTTAAGAAGGGCGTTTCCGTTGGTATCGGTTTATTCGTAGCTTTCATCGGTCTGCAGAACGGTAAAATCGTTGTGGACTCTGCTACACTGGTTTCCCTGGTCGATTTCAGACAGGATTTCCACACTGTCGGTATTTCCGCACTGCTTGCGATTATCGGTACTTTTATCATCGCAATTTTATATGTAAAGAAGGTTCGCGGCGCTATCCTGATCGGTATCTTCGCAACCTGGATTTTAGGTATTATCTGCCAGTTTACCGGTATTTACACCGTGGTTCCCGAAGCAGGTTACTACTCTTTAATTCCTGCATGGAGCAGCTTTAATTTAGGTGCGATTTCTTCCACCTTCGGTCAGTGCTTTAAGGCTGATTTCAACGGACTCAAGATTTTTGACTTTATTGCCATTGTATTTTCTTTCCTGTTTGTAGATATTTTTGATACTCTCGGAACCTTGATCGGTTGTGCAAACAAGGCAGATATGCTTGACAAGGATGGCAAGCTGCCCCGCATCAAAGAGGCTCTTTTGGCAGATGCTATTGCAACCAGTGCAGGTGCCGTACTCGGTACTTCCACCACCACTACCTTCGTAGAAAGCTCTGCAGGTGTGGCAGAAGGCGGCAGAACCGGTCTTTCTTCCATTGTAACCGGTTTATTATTCCTGGTAGCTATCTTCTTATCCCCGATTTTCATTGCCATTCCGGGATTTGCAACAGCTCCCGCTCTTCTGTTCGTCGGTTTCTTAATGATTTCCGCAGTAGTGGACATCGATTTCTCCGACTTCACAGAAGCAGTTCCCGCTTACCTGGCACTGATTTTCATGCCTTTAACCTACAGCATTTCCGAAGGTATCGCAGCAGGCGTTATCTCTTACGTGGTTATTAACCTCGTATGCGGCAAGGCTAAGAAGATTACACCGCTTATGTACATTCTGGCAATTCTGTTCATAGCGAAGTTCATCTTCCTGTAAGGTGAACGATGGCGGAAGCAGCGCGGCTGCCTGGCTGACCTGCTTTCAAGATGTTAATTCAGAAATGAATGAAAAATGGAATTTCAGACCGGCTCTCCATAGCCAGGCTTATTGCCTGACCGGGGAGCCGGTTTCTTATTGCGCATATTTCATGTAACCGGAAGTTTTTTCTCTTGACAATATTCCACAAAAGGGATATTATATATATACGATATATACAATTAAATCATGTAAGAGGATAAACCATGGATATTATCATCAGCAACACAAGCGGTGCGCCGATTTACGAGCAGATTGAGGTGCAAATCCGCGAAATGATTCTACGCGGTGAGCTGAAGGCAGGGGACGCCCTTCCTTCCATGCGCACACTGGCGAAGGACCTTCGCATCAGTATGATTACCACCAAAAGAGCCTATGAGGAACTGGAACGGGACGGCTTCATTGAGTCCTTTACCGGCAGAGGCAGTTTTGTGAAAGCCCAGAATAAGGAGCTTTTGCGGGAACGTGTGCTGGCGGAAACGGAAGAATATTTTGCCAAGGGTATTCAGAAAGCGCTGGATGCCGGCCTCACAAAGGAAGAAATGGTGGAAACATTCCGGATGCTGCTGGAGGAAATGTAAAAATTCAGATATAGCCGGAAAAGGCAGCGAGGGAATAGCCGCAGGGGAGAGAAAAGCCGCGGGGAAGGAATGACTGCGGAGGAAGAAATGCAGAATATCGGGAGGTGCAGAAAGTGGGTAGTGAGAAGGAAGTAAATGTTATAGAAATTCACAATCTGAATAAAAGTTATGACGGGTTTGCCCTGCAAAGCGTGGATTTGCAGGTAACCGCAGGCAGAATACACGGTTTTATCGGGCAGAACGGCGCCGGTAAAACCACGACCATTAAGGCTATGCTGAACATGATGCCGTTAAATGCGGGAGAGATTAAAATTTTCGGGAAGGATTTTCAAAAGGACGAGCAGACGATAAAAGAAGACATTGGTGTCGTTTTTGATGAAATGGGATTTCATGAGTTTATGACGCCGAAGCAGATTGCAACGATGATGTCCTATGTATATGCAAACTGGGATGGTGAAGCCTTCCAAAAGTACCTGACAAGGTTCGGGCTTCCCTTAAAGAAGCCCTGCGGAAAGTTCTCAAGAGGTATGCGCATGAAACTGCAGATTGCGGTGGCGCTTTCCCATCATGCGAAGCTTCTGATTTTGGATGAACCTACCAGCGGATTAGACCCTGTGGTCCGGAATGAAATTCTTGATATTTTTCAGGAATTCATAGTGGATGAAGATCATTCCATTTTTCTGTCCTCCCACATCATATCCGATTTGGAACGGATTGCGGACGAAATTACTTTCATAGATAAGGGCAGAATTCTTCTTTCCGGGGAAAAAGATACCATTTTAGAGGAGCATGCCATTATCCGATGCGGAAAAAAAGAGTCGGACGATATAAATGACGATTGTGTCATATTCAAAAGAATGGAAGCCTACGGCTGTGAAATTTTAGTAAATGATGCCGATGCAGCCCGTAAAAAATGGGGCGATGCACTGGTGGAACCGGCAACCCTTGAAGAAATCATGCTGTTTTATGTGGCAAGGGAAAATGGAAAGGCGCGATTATGAGAGGGTTGTATTATAAGGACATGTGTTGTCTGAAAAAGCTTCTGCACACCATGATACCGGTCTGCATCGCGACACTCATTTTCGCACTGTTAGTTGTACTGAGTATCCGGTACGGAAATATGGGACGGATGCTTTCAGGGGAAGTGGAAGAGGCAATCAACGAAGAAAATGCACCGGTGATTCTTTTTTATATCATCGGCATCTGCCTGCTTATTCCCATGGGATTTTTTGTGGATGCCCTGCGTTGCTTTGAAATGGATGAACAGGCGGGTTTTGAAAAGGTTGTGAGAACCCTGTCGGTAAAAGCTGCGGATGCGGTTACGGCAAGATATCTGACTTATCTGACATTTGGCGCCATCAGCATGGGAAGCTCTTTTTTATCGGCAGCCATTGTGGCAGCCAGCGCCGGAGCGGTAGGCATAGAAGAATTGTCCATGAAAAAACTGACGCAGTTGATTTTGGTGATAGCAGCCGTATTACTGTTGTTCTGTGGCATACAAATTCCGCTTTTTTATGCACTTGGAAAGAAAAAAGGAACCGTAGCCAGCCTGATTTTGTTTCTGGTGCCGGTGGGTCTTCTTTACCTGAAGTTCATAACCCTGCTGGATGCTCTGCCGGGCATGGAACTGTTCCGGTATCTAATGGAAAAATTCCGGGAAGGCAGGAACATAGTAAGCAGGTATCTGTGGGCAGAGGTCGTTGGAATGGTGCTTTTTTATGTGATTTCTTACGGGCTCAGCGTGCGGTTTTACCGGAAAGGAGGCAGAAAATGACAGGTATTCTTTATCAGGATTTTTGCACGGCAAAAGGGAAATGGATGCTGCGGATACTGGCGGCTTGTGTGCTGATTTTAATCGGTATGGTCATCTGGGGGGACTCGGATAGAATAGACGGAGCCCTTTTCCTGGCAATTTTAGGTCTTATAGCTGTCTGTTACGGCATCAGTATTCCGGAAAAGATTTTTGCCTCCGATGAAAAAAATTCCATTCGGACGTTTCTGTTAAGCCTTCCCACAGGAGGCAGGAAATATGTGCAGGAAAAGTATGCATTTATGGGGATTTATTATTATACACTGGCAAATCTGCTGGTGCTTTTGCAGACATTTGTTCTGGGGGGAATAAGGAAAGAAGAGCTGGCGGAGAATATGGTTTTGTACATATCCATGATCGGTACCATGCTGTTTTTACTGGTTGTTTCCGCACTTTTTATTACTGCGGTAGAATTTCCGTTTCTGTTTGCCTTCGGGAGCAGGGCAGCACGGTATGTCAAAACAGCGCTGTTAGTATTCCTCTTTTTTGCCGTTATGGTCTGGCAGCTCTTTGACCCGGCGGCGATGGAGGACGGAACGGGTATGAAGTTTCTGCTGGAGTGGATGACCCGGCATACGGACGCGGTGCAGCTGCTTGAGGTCTGCATGCCGGCAATCGTAATTCTCCTGTATTTTATATCCTATAAGGGAAGTGTGCTTTTATTCCGGAAAAGGGGGGAAAAGTATGAATAAAAAAAGGTTTTGGATGTATATCGGCATTTCCTTCGGACTTACCTGGGGATTGGGTGCGGCAGCCTATGCGGTGGGTGTCCGGTACGAAGACATGGCGATGCAGATTGTTCTTATGCTTTCCATGTTTGCGCCCCTTGCGGCAATGCTTCTGACAAGGCTGTGGACCAGGGAAGGGTTTCGCGGAATGGAGCCTG
>Ga0129314_1000638_pt1 | contig 34165 bp, 54 predicted proteins | sample O1111metagenome_FD_94431 | JGI IMG/M metagenome (GOLD analysis project Ga0129314, IMG submission 94431) | Orangutan individual fecal microbial communities from fecal samples from Wisconsin, USA - O1111 metagenome | ecosystem: Host-associated > Mammals > Digestive system > Large intestine > Fecal... | reverse complement strand
GAAAAATATCCATGGATGAAGCAAAAGCCCATGCTCGTCTTGCTTATGAAACATTCGACGCTCGTCGCAAAGCCTTTGAAGCAGCGCAGGCAGATACTATTGATTTGCTGGAGCTGGAACAGGAAGCAAAAAGCGTAAAGAAGTAAAGACCGACGACAGAAGGCTCACTGTAAGGAAAATTTTTGAAAGTGAGATATGAAAATGAACAGTATAAAATTATTCCAATCTGCTAAAATCCGTTCCGTTTGGAACGAAGAAGAACAGCAATGGTATTTTTCCGTAGTCGATATTGTTGGTGCTTTGACAGATAACGTTAACCCAACAGACTACCTAAAAAAATACGCAAAAGAGATCCCGAGCTTGGGACTTACATAGGGACAAATTGTCCCCAGGTAGCAATGCCAACTCAAAGCGGTAAAAATCGTCGCACCTTAGTCGCAAATACAAAAAGAACCGCATTCTCATGCGGTTCCTAAGTTTTAAATTTGGTCGGGGCGGCGAGATTCGAACTCACGGCCTCTTGTACCCGAATAACACAAAAACTTTACTTAATGCTATCAACTAATGCTCTACATCCCTTATTTCACGGCGTTTCTGGACGTTTTGACAACATTCCAAGAACTAACCAATATTAGCCGAAAAGCATCAAATTAAGTGATTTTGTTGACAGATTGTTGACAGCTTTTTCCGTTAATGGTTTGGATAATTATAAACTGCGCCTGTCGCTTTAGCCCTCCCAAGTAAAGTATCCTGGAACAGCACCGCCCTCACGCATATCCACGTGAACAAAGCCTTCCTCGACGTAGGTACCGACACCGTCGAAGATTTGCTTGCAAATATTAGCCAGCTCGCGTACGCCCATGCTGTCAACGTAGATATCTGCAGCTGTGCCTTTGACATGCTGGCTGTTCCATACGCCGCCCACAGCACGGTTATGATCCGGACAGCGGTAACCGCTGCTAATGTTAATCGGTCTGCCGATGCGCAGACGCAGACGTTCCAAGCCTAACAGCAATGCCATACTGATGCCGGTAACCGGTAACGTACCGCAGCAACGGCATGCAAATTCAGACTCAGCAAAATGTTCAGTTAACATAGTAATCACCCCTTTCTTTTTTTGATAATGGCTGCCAGTTCCCCAACAGCCTCAATACCTGCGTCCGACAGATTTTCGCAGATGCTCAGCAACTCCGTGATGACCAGATAGCCTGCCACCAATGGCACAGCCCACACAGGCTGATGTAACGTAAGCATCGCCAAATCTACCAGCACCGCGGCGAGCACGCAGAGGATATACACGATGACCTTTCCAACAAAGCGATGCTTCATCACTTCGCTGGAAATCAATCCTTCGGCGCGAGCTGCCTCAATACCGCCGATAATCTGCATCACGGACGGATTCTGCCCCATACACTGCAGGCGCTTATAAGACAGGCTCATCCAACGTGTGAAGCAGTCCAAAAATACCAACGCGGTAAAAACCATAAACAATACCGCGTGTTTGTGCAGCAAGACGGCCAAAATCGCGCCGATAACTGATTTGTAGGTGAAACCATGAGTTAAAGTGTGCGCCGCATTATATACGGCGTATCTTAAAGCTAAAAAATCCATTTAAAAACCTCCTATAATTCTAATGTAACAGCAGCGACTTCTTCCGTTGTCTTGCAGGCCTCTACTTCTGCCTGCTTCGCCCAGCCTGCTTGTTTACAGGTGCCGATATGCATCGACAAATCCGCCATCCACTGCATAACCTGTTCGGGCGTAAGCCAATATACAGATTTACTTTCTGTACCCTCAGCCACGCCACGCACAGGGCAGCCGTTAGGATACTTTGCAGCAAAAAGCGGCGTGCTGACATTGAGGGCTATACCTTGCATCGTAAGCTGCGTCTCCTTGTCGCTGTCATAGCGTACAGGCTCGCCGCTGGCACTGCTGATAAAGCCGCCTGTAATGTTGCTTGCTGTCCACCTGCTAACCTCTGACAACTTGCGCTGCTTTGCATACTCCAACGGCTCTACATCGGTATACTGCTCCCACAGGATACACCATGGATAATATACACGCTCGTTGTCCTTTGTTGGGTAAGGTGCGTTGACAATGTTTATTATTTTGTTGTTTTGGTCAACTATGCAAATCATTTATAACGCCCCCAGTTGTTTGATAGTGATTGTACCAGCCTCGCCGTCAACAGCGGCTGTTATAGTCTTATAACCTTTTGCACCAGCTATGCCACCAGCAGCACTAACAGCACCACTATTTTTTATAGTGGTGGATATGATGTTAATCGTTCCACCACCTCCACCACCACCAGGAGCAGTATAATATCGTTCTCCATTTTCGCCATTGCCACCATCGGCAGAAATCTTACTGCCTTCCAATACGGCGACCTCGGGAGCAATAATTGATATGCCATATCCGCCACCCCCGCCACCGCCAGACGTATACCCGGAAAGAGCCATATCGCCGCCGCCGCCACCACCACCATTGCCGCCATAATCAATGCCTATTCTAATACATGAGCTACCAGCTGCAGCACCTATGCTGCCATTTGCTCCGCCGCCTGCACCACCGTAGCCACCGCCCGTGCCGTCTTGCCCTGCTGTGGCCTCTCTGTGCTTGTCGCTATTTTCATCATCAGTCATCCAGCCGCCATCGCCACCCATCGCACCACCTGCACCGCCTTTGCCGTTCGCACCAGGACTGCCGTTGCCGTTGATAGTGCCTGCTATAACAACGCTACCTGTGGCTTTGATAACTAATTGCTGATTGACACTTACAGTCACGCCAGCTTTGATAAATACCCTTTTATAATTCTTGATTCCGCCAATAGTACAATCTGCTTCCGGAATAAAATCGCCATCACTGCCATCGCCTCTGTCAGTGTACCAACTAGGGTATTTTGGGGACTGCACAGCCGCCAAAGTGCCCATGCCTGTATAACTAATCTGTACAATCTTGCCAGCATCAACGGCAGAAAACTCTATCAGCCCTGTGTTCCAATTATCGTTGCCGTCTGCTTTGGTTGCATAATCGGGGCGGAACTCCCCCGCTGCAGGAGTTGCCGCAACCTCGGTCAATGCTGATGCAGTGACTGCACCTGTTGAGCTGTCTACCCATACTGCTCGGATGTTGCTCGGGTCTTGCTTCTCGGGAACCTCGTTCAATCTTATAACATAGGGCGATACACTTGGAATGATATGCGTTTCCGTCAAATTGATGTAGGTTGTTGTTCCTCCGTCACCTACAAACGGATTGATTCTAATATTACTAGGTTCACTCATTTGCTCGCCGCCTTTCCTGTTTTGTTTGTTGCCTGCTGAAGCAATTCATTGTTACGTGCATTGCGCTCTATATCCAGCAAATACTTGCTGATGGGAGGTGTCGGAGGCTCTCCAAGCTCCATATCACACGTAATTCCCTTATCACCGCTGACAGTGTATTTCAGCTTTGTGATGGGATATTTGCGAGCCTTGCCGTCTGTGTCTGTAATCAGTGCCTGACCATCTACGGACAGCCTGCGCACCCAGAACACTCCATCAGGCTTCGGGTAATTAAGCTCTACACCGCCCACCTTAGCTGACAGCTTAGGCTCTTTCACCTTGTCAAGCTCTGACTGCCCCCAACGTTCTGCGTCCGCTGCTGTGTATGCTGTTGGTAATGTCCACACCGCTTCAGACACGCCGTATTGCTCTTGGCTCTGCTTATCCTCTACTGTTGCAAGCCAGCTCTCGCCTGCTTCGTCCACACTTGCACCCTTGATGCGAGCGTAATTCACTATCTTGCTTATATCTTGGTCGGGCAGGAAACTGTTCAAATGCACACCCACCCAAAACCGAGCCTCTTCGTTTATCTTGTCAGTGCGTGGCTTGAAGTAAAATTCGTGGTATTCATCTACGCCGTAAACAAAATCAGTCGCAAATTCGGAAAGCTGCTCTAAGGCTTCCTTTGCGCTCACACCATCGAAAACAATCTTGCTTATGCGGTAACCGACATTGTAAATCTTGCTGCCGTTAAACACGATACCTGTTTTTCGCTCAACGAGCCTGCAAATCTCTCTTACAACATCAGCTATTTCCCTGTTAGTGTATTCGGCAAATATCAGCACCTTGCTAAGCTTATCAAAAAAGCCGTAGCAAGTGATTTTAAAATCTGTAGCAGTGCCGCCGCTGTCAGGACGTGTCAAAACTTGCCCACTGTACCAGGGACGCTTATCGCCGAACAAATAAATATCTACACGTTGGCCATACATGATTTCCGTAAACGCAGGGAACTGCTTAAACGTAATTGTGCAGCTTCCGCAGCCATTCTTTGCAAGCTCAAACTGCAGCTGCGAGAACGGATTATTTTCTGTGCCGTTGGAAAATATGGCGGTCTTTGTGCCGTCCCTGTTGAAAAATATAACTTGAACAGCATCAGGGATATACGTGATACTACCTGCAGTTCCGCCTCCGCCTGTTCCACCGCCACCTGTGCCGCCTCCGCTTGTGGTTTTCTTTTTGCTTCCTGCCCCCCACACAAACGAGCCGTATAAGCATGATCCGAAAATAATGTTGCTCATGCTAACCACCTATTACGCCATTTGATAACCACCTTGCCCTCGCTGCCTTTAATCTCATAGGTATTCGTCCCAGGCTTTGCAGTCAAAAAATGGCCACTGAAAGCATTGATAGCATTGTTTGCATCACGCCGCACTGTTCCTGCTTTGGTGTCTATAGTCAATACTGCAGGATTCGTGAGCAATGTGTCAGCCACACGCATCGTCTTGCCACTCTCAATGTGTCTGAACGTCACATCAGCCATTGTCATTCCGGTGCGAGGAACTAAAGCAACGCTCAATGGTGTATCTACAGAACCTGCGTTAATAATTGTTACTGTTGTTCCCTCATCGGGCAATATATATCCTGCCTTGCTACTTTCGCTGTCTGCATACCTAAACGGGTCGGCCAATAATAACGTAATATCAACATCAGCTCGCTGCCCTTGATAGCCTTTAATCCATTTTGCTTTGCTGGATGCCATGCAGGATACATTATAAAAGCCATTGCCCACAGACAAGGTGTATTCCTGTTGGTAAAACAATCTTAGCAATTCATTCAGCCGCCAATCATAATCAGCTTGATTCGTTCCACTGATTAAAAAGCTCAGCTTAATCTTTTTGCCGTCTATATAGCCGTCGCCTGTGATGGTCGAGCCGTGGCTATATCCACGTTTTGAAGCTGTTGCTCTTACTGTCAGATCAGCGCATGATTCCAGGCTATACCTGTACGGGAGCTGCTGGCCATTGATAACAAGCGGATAAGTCACCTTATCGTTATATTTTGCTCTCATAAAATCACCCCCGCATACCCATTGCAAGTGTATATTCAAAATCTGCCATCAATCCGTCATAGTCAGTGCCATTGTTAATGTCGCCGTAGTTGTTAAATTCAACCATAGCCCCAGTACTGCCACCGCCGCCAATGCTTACTGCTCCACCTACTGCATAGCCATTGTTCAAAGCATTCAGCAAGGGCAGTCCTAGCCTGCGTACAGCCTTAGCATTGATAACATATTCGCCATTGCTAAGCATTGCAGGTATGCTATCACTTGTGCTTGTGCCTGCACCAAACACAGGGCCACCATTCGCCTTCTGCATAATGTTTCCGCCTGTTATACTGCCCATGCCAATTGCGTTCATCGATATTGTCGCCGCTGAATATGCTGGCGGACCTGTTATCGGGCCAAGTGTGGCAATACTCTTTTGGACCGCTGCAGGTACGGCCGCTGATGCTTCCTTCGCACTGTTGGCTGCATTCTCTCCGGCTTGCTTTTTGCCAAGCAACTTTTCCAGCACGGCCGCTGCCTGCTTCTTAATCATGAACTGTATAAACATATTGACAATGTTTTTCGTGATGTCCTTGAACACATCGGACAGTTTGCCGCCCTCCGTGATAACATCAGCAATGCCACTTGCAAGCTGATTCTTAATTGTCTCGCCTGCCTGCAGTTCAAAGTCAAGCATGTTCTGTTGGCTCTCCATACGCCAATCAAGTAACTGTTGCCGTAGCTCCTGTTCCTGTTGCAGTGCAACCATTTTTGCCTCCTGCTCGGAATTGAGATATTCCAGGAACTTTTCCTGTTCCTGCTCATTGAATGCAGCATTCATATCAGCCTTCGCTGTCTGCAGTGCTGTCTCAAGGCTGATGCTCTTTTCGTATGCCTGCTGGTCAATAGCATCTTTCAATGCCTGCTCTTGCGCAAGGCTTGCCGAATACAACGCATTTCGCTCATCGTACAATGCTTTTGCTTTGGCTATGCTTTCCGCATTGCCTGTACGCTCTGCGCTTGCTCTCAACGCCTCTGCTTCCTGCACCGCCTGCAGCTGCTTGCTCAACATCTCGTCAACAGCCTTCATGCGTGCTTGCTTCTCTTGGTCAATCTTGGCGAATACTTGGTCGCTGCCCTTTAGGCCTGCAGTCGCTATGTCTAAGCTCATCTTGTCGAAGTCCTCTTGCAAGTCCTTTGTTGCCTTGCCCGCTCTGGTCAAGGCTTCCGAAACTCTGTTGACTTCGCTTTCAAGCTGGCCGAACTTCTTGCTACCAGCCTTGCCAATGCTACTACTATCAGACGGAGTAAATAATTTTCCGTTGTATGTAGGCTTCTCCTTTTCCGGCTGTTTCTTCTGTTCTTCTGCAGGAGCATCTCCATAACTACCACCGCCACCGCCATGACTGCCATCGGAAGAACTTTCTGTTGTGGCTCTTTGTTTGGCAGCAAACACCTGTCTAAACCATTCAATCGCTTCTTGCGCCCATGCTCTCACGCTTTCAATAGCCTTGTCCAGCATCTCATTAAAATCTTTGAGCCATTCAGGGCAATACCCTGCTATTGTCTCAAACATCCAGCTAAACACTTCTACATTAGCCTTTCCCAGCCACAAGAACGCTTCTGCTATTGCATCGCAGATAATAGCAACAGTTGTGAATATTGCCTCCATCCCTGCACTGAAAGCATCTCGAATGTTATCCCAGTACACGATCACACCTGCAATAGCGGCACCCACTGCCGCAAGTCCTGCCACAATCGGAGCAGTTAAACCAATTGCCGCACCCATTGCAGCCACTGCAGCCACAAGTGCAGCCACAAGTGTACCGACAATTATTGCAGAAAGTGCACCAATTGCGGCAATCACAGGCGCTGGAACACACTCTTTGATAACATCAGTAAAGCTTTTCCCTGCATCGGTCGCTTCCTGCATCTTCTTTTGAAACTCTCCGAGCTTGTCAGAAACATCCTTTAGGATGCCTTTGATGTTAAAAGCTTCGGTCATATATTGACCAATGGTTACAGATGTATTCCCTGCGGTTTCCTCAATGTTGGCAAGCAGGCCAGCCACTTCATCAGATGTTTTGCCCATCATACCGCCGAACTGTTCATTCATGCCTGCGACAATGGTCTGCACGGCCGCCTTAGAGTCAATAGCGCCTTTAGAACAAAGGTCTTTCATTTCCGCTACTGTTTTGCCTGCGGCCTGTGCCAGCATATCCCATGCGCTAATACCTGCGCTAGTAAGCTGCATCATGTCCTGCGCATTGAGCTTGCCACTGGTCTGCATCTGTCCTAGGGCATAAGCAAGACGGCTTACGCCTTCCGTGCCCATACCTAAGCCGCTCGCTGCATCACCTAGGCTCGTAAGCATAGGAATGATTTCCTTCGCTTGAAAACCAAACGCCATTAGTTGCTGTCCTGCCTTCACAACGCCAGGAACATCGAAGGGAGTCTCTGCGGCAAACTTCTGCAGGTCTCGGAGCATCTGTGTACCTGCATCCGCAGATTTTAACATGGTCTGAAACGCAATTTCATATTGTCGCATTTGCGCTGCAGCCTTAACACTTGAAATACCTAAATTAACGATACTGCCCGCAATAGTGCCTATTAAAGAGCCTAACTGCACCGCGCCTAGCGCACTCATGGACTTGTTTACACCGTCAAGCGCCTTGCTTGCCTTGCCGCATGCAGTGTTGACCTTTGTTGCGCTGTCCTTTACCTTGTTGGCCATATCGTCAAACTTCGTGCCTGCAGTGTTGACCTTTGTTGCGCTGTCCTTTACCTTGTTGGCCATATCGTCAAACTTCGTGCCTGCAGTGTTGACCTTTGTTGCGCTGTCCTTTACCTTGTTGGCCATATCGTCAAACTTCTTGCCTGCATTGCTGGCCTTGTTGCCTGTGTTGTCAATCTTCGCCCCTGCATCGCTCGTAGCTTTTGCCGCGCCCTGCATGGCCTGCTCGAATCTCGAACTGTCTGCAGTAATCTCAACTTTAACTTGCTTAGCCATCGCTCTCACCCCCTCCATATAACTCGTCAAGAAATGCACGATCATCATCGGTTATTCGTCCGTCAAATCGCCCATCACTGAATATATCTTTTAACTTCAAAGTCTTTTTCGAGGACTTGCCAGCATAATTTGCAATATATACTGTCACCAATGCGGCCAGCATATTTTCCTGCTGTTGCCGTCTCCACCTGTACCCATTCCAGATGTTTATAACATCGGTTGGCGTCATGTATGCACATTCTTCGGGAGTCTTTTTCAGAATGGCGTAGAAAATCCATTCCACTTTAGAAAGCCACTCTGAAAAAGAAATTACTTCCCCTCGGCTTCCTCTTCCTTATCCTCCAGGGCAGTCAAAATCTCATCGAACGGGCCTCTGTCACTCACAACCAAGCCGCAAATACCCAATGCCGCCAACATTCTCAGCCGCAGGTCAATCATGCCATTTTCTACCTCTGCACAATAATCCGCAATCCAGCTATCAAGCTTGTTGCGGCTGATGCCTCTTTCATACACCTTCAACGAGCAATACAGGCAGGCAATAATCTCGGTAACGCTCCATTGCTCTTTCTGCATCAAAGAAAAAACATTATGGCTCGGCAACATTGCCTCCAGCTCTTCCAACGCTCCAATCGTGAATTTCGCTTCTCGATCTTCTCCGCCAATGTTAATATTTACGCTCTTTTTAATCACTTGTCATTCCTCCTAAAAAATAAAAGGGCAGTATAAAAATATACCGCCCCCACCCTTAACCTCTCGGGTCTTCCATTGCATCCTGCGTCTTCGGCGCACCTTTGCCCTTCAAAGTGACGCTCAGAATCGCTGCATCGTCATGAGCTGCAGTTTCTTCCATGCTAGTAATGCTATACCAGTTTATAATGCTTCTGCCGCCCTTGCTCCATCTCAGCAGGTGTACAGGCTCGTCTGCCTCAAACGCTGCCCATAATTCTTTCACTGCTGGCTCGGTAGGCTTTACAATCAGCTCTACAGTAAGCTCGGTACTCTTTACGCCTGCTTCCGCATCGCCATAGCCACCGCTGGTCTTGTCGGTCAGGTCAATTTCTTCAGCGCTTGCGCTATAATCTGCGCTGCGCTGGCCGCCAATCAGCGTCCATTTAGGGGCTTCCTCAGTTGCAGTTTCTCCATAATTGAGGAATACAAGCACATTCTTGCCTAACAGCTTTTCGCTGGTACTTTTCATCTTAGGTCGTACAGCCACCATGTTATACCTCCATATCATATTCGACTTGATATTCCAACAGCATCGCTACCGCCTTTGTATTGTTGGCTACTGCACCAAATACAATACGCTTGACTAAGCCGTTGTCAATCATGCCACCTAAATCGTTATTATGCAGCACCTCAAACAGGGTGTCGCTCAAATCATCAATATCAGTTGTTCCATTAATATCCAGCACATAAATGCTATAAATTGCCGTTGCTGTGCATACATCATACGCATCTTGCTCAAAGGTAACCTCATCGCAAGAAATTGTACCCTCAACACCTTTGCCAGCGGAAGCACCTACGATATTAACGTTCCACTTCACACTCGGCACTGCTTCCTTGATAATTTCAGCAAGTGCGTTTGTAACTTCTCTCGCTCTGCTCATCGGTTAACCTCTCATAAGTTTAATAGTAAAACGGCTAGCACAGCCCGTACCTGTAAAATCATTCGCGTTAATCGTGGCAGCTAACATCTTTACTTCCTTACCGTACAGTTCAGCCTTCTGCACAAACACATCATCATGCCTGCTTCCGTCAAATGTCACGCTTGCATCTGTGCCAACACTTGCCACAGCACGCATATAGCAGGCGTAGGCAATGCCTAGACGCTTTACACTGTGGCTTATGGGCTGTTGAATCGTGGTAACACCATATCTCGCAGCTATGCTTTCTAAATATGCGTTAGCCTCATCAACATCTTCTTGTGTGACTAGCAGGATGCTGTCTGTAATGTTATCAAGTGTAATAAACTCCATTACAAGTCCTCCACTAAATTATCAAGTGCTGCCTTAAAACGCGCTTCTATCGTCGGCTGCATAACATCAGCTGCCGTATAAAGAAAAGGGTCCGCTTTTATGCCAGGGTGACGCACACGCTTGCTGAAGACAAATTCCTTGTTTATGGCAAAGCGCAGCACCTTTTTACTGCGTGGTACAATCAAATGCGCCTTAGTTCCTTCATGCTGCCATCGCGCTATGTTGTTTGTAAGCATAACAGTACCTTGGTTGTCTTTAGCCAGGCTCATAATGCTTTTTTCAGTCATACCGCTTCTGGTAACGAACCGATGATGATCGCGCGCATATTCCCTGACATCTCTGACGGCCATTTTCACCTGTCTGCGTACCATGTCGCGCGTTTGGACCGGTGCGGCCTCGAAAGCACGCACCAGCTTATCAAATTCGTGCGAAATCTCTACGCTTTTCATTATTCTGCAGCAGTCTTATGTACGTAGATAGCACCTTTCTTGTTTTCCAGAACGAATGCATCATAGCGCACACGGCCTTCAACCAACCAGCCGTTGATACCGGGCGGGTTATCATGAATCTTATAATCTGCCAGCTTAACAGGAGCACAGCAGGCGATAGGATTAGTGATGATAAATGCGGTTTTCGCCGGCATGTAGGACGCAGGCACCACGATGATGGGAATGCCATCTACCATACCAACCTGACCTTTTACCAGCATATCTTGTGCCAGATCAGAAGCCTTGATGAAGGATTCATCCTGCTTCAGCAGCTTGAAGTAAGATGCAGCCACATAAGCAATACGGTTACCTAAAGGCGCTTTCTCGTCGGTCAGCTTCTCGGTGCCGTCGAGGAAGGCGCTGTAAGCGTTGGCCTTGGTGACTGCAGCGGTTGCGCTGTTCTTAGCGCCTGCAGCGATTTGTGCAAGACGATAAATATCCAGCTCCGGAATAATTACCTCATCAATCTGACGCTGTAAGGCTGCACCGGCTTCTTTCAGCATACCGGTGTCCTGATAGTTGCTCTTGTCGATGGTGAAGGTGAAGGAACGGTCCTTAGTCAAGGTCAGCTCCTGAACGGAATCCTCCAGCTCTGCCGGGGTACCATAACGGTTTGCGCCGGTAGAAGTGTAGTCATTCATGCCTGCGGTAGGAATAGAGTAAACCTTTACAGTCTGCACACCGGTGAAATCATAATCGTTGTTGATTGCCGGAGCGGTCAGAGCGCCAGTCTTGAAGCGCTCGTCAATTTTTGCGCTGTACTTATCTGCATAGTTAATAGCCATAATAAACAATCCTCTCTTTCGTCATTAAGAATTAAAGCCACTGAGGAACGGATCATCAGAACCGCTGCCACCGCCATTGCTGCCGCCACCGCCTGTACCGTTGGCCTTAACTGCCCAGCTGTTCTCCTTCAGCCAGCCGTTAACACCATCTTCCAGGCTAATTTCTTTGCCGTCAGTACCAGTATAGGCAAGGCTTTCATCGTCTTTTACAACGATACTGCCTTCCAGCAGCTTAGCCATGTTCTGCGGGCTCGCAGCGTTGCCCTTGGTCAGCAGCTCTACAGCCTTAGCCATCTTCATGCCGTCAAGACGCTTGGTCTTTTCAGCTTTGGCGGTTTCGGTCATCTCAGCCAGCTGCTTAGTGACCTTGCCAACCTGTGCGGTTAAGTCAGTAATCTGCTTTGCGACCTCATCAGGCTTTTTGCCGCCCTGGGCAAATTGGTCTAATGTAGTCTTAAGTCCCTTGGCTTTGTCTACCACATCGTCGCCATCCGCCAAACCAATAGCCTCTAAGATGCTTTTCAGCTTTGTCGCACTCTGCTCTCCTGCCGTGCGGTGCTTCTTAGCTTCGTTGTTGAGGGTGTTAATTTCGCCCTTGATAGCAGCGATGAGGTCAGCACCGTTCTCAACTTTTTCCAGTGCTTCGTAAACCTGTTTCATTTCCATTGTTCTGATACCTCCATATCATGGGCCTCCGCCCTGTATTGTGCCCTCTCCTGGGCAATAAAAAAGCGCATCTTGTGAAATTCACAAAATACGCTAATTATTAAATTATTTACTGCATAAAAAAAGCCCACAGCATAGCTATGAGCTTTTAAAGCATTTCAATTTCGGCAATTTCATGCTTAGCAATTTCAATAAGTACATTACTTTCATTTCTAATAATAATGCTTTCCTCTTCATCCTCTTCAATGGTTGGAATATAGTCAATAACGCTACCTTCAATCGCACAACCATCTAAGCACAAAATTTTAATTTTTTTCCCAAAAGTTTCTTTTAATTTCATATCATTCAACCTTTCTAGGATAAATATGACTACCAGTTTTAGAATAAACTATAACCGCTGCTTTAGTCCTCGTTTCTTTACCATTTTCATTATCTACATGAGTACCTATAAAATTATCACTAACAACCCTTTCTTTATTTTTCCAATTACCATTTCTGTCAAAAACAGCCTCACCAGTAGTACTCAACTCATCAACTAACCGTTGAGCCTCTGCTAAATCACCGTCCAAATAGCTTCTTCCGTCAATATAGCCTCTACTACCCTTAATATGCCTGTTTTGCTTGTTAGCATTAATGGTTTTAGAAATTTCGCCGAGCCTTAGCTTTTCTTTTATTATACCATTATCTTTATTAGCTTGCAATTTCTCATCAGCGTGAAACTGCAACATAAGTTCAAATACTCTGCTCTCCTGCTTGCCTAATCCTTGCCAGCCTCGCAGGTAATCCTGCCAATCCTTGCCGTTTTCCCACGCCTTCAAGCCTTTACGCCCCAGCACCTGCACTCTGCGTGACTCCGGCAAGCTATTAAGCCATTTGTCACCTGCCTCCCGCACTTGGTCGCGCTGCTGCTGCATATCAACTTCGCCTTCAATAACTTCCACGTACCGGCATAAGCAATGCGGGTGCACCGGCAAAGGCGGCAGCTTATCCTTAGGATATATACCTGCACCTAAGCCATACATATCAGCTTTGGCGTACATGTCGCAGATGTCGAAAACAGGGTGACGGCTGCTTAATTTGAATTTCACAGCCACAATATCAGCGTCTTTTTTCATCTTAGCTATAAAGCCGTCAGCCCATGCCCTCGCCATCTCGGTTCGGGTGATACGTTCGGCAACATAGCGGGATTTTTCGTTGATAGCGACTTCCACGGCCTTTTCAATAGCCTTTTCATTGCCTTTTTGCACTGCTTCCAGCAATTCATTGTAGGCTGCCTGCAGCGCCTTGTTGGGAGCGCCATTTCTGGCCAGACGATTTATTTTTTCAATGACCTGCCTTTGTTCAGCCAATGCCTGCAGGTCGTTGCCTGTAGCTTCCCTTACCTTCTGCAGATACTTTGGCAGGTCCTGCCTGCTGATAATATCCTTGCCGCCGTTATATACGTTCCGGCCATCTTCGCCATAACCGTCATACAACGCCCTTGCAGCCTCAGTCCAGGTCTTGTTCCGGCGCATCTGTTCCTGCAGGGTACTTACAATAGCACCTCGCATCTTCACGCCTACGCCATGCAGCTTTTCAGATAGCGTCATGCCGCTTTCATCCCATTTGCCAGCCAGCTGCTCGCCCATCAGCTTGACCTGCGCCGAAGTTAACACGCTTGGAACAATGCCATAGGCGTAAGCAGCTGCTTCTACAAGTGCAGGCTGCAGCTCCGGCAGCGTAGACAGGTTAGGATAGCGCTGCTGTACTTTAGTAATGGCAGCTTCCGTTTTTACGCCCTTAGCCAAAAGCCTCATCAGATACTTGACTGCTTCTTTAGCTTCAATGCGCCAGCTTTTATTCAGTTTCTTAATCAGCTGTGCCAGTCTGTCCGTCGTCGCCATCATCGCCACCGCCATTATCACCAAAAGCATGGCTATAATCCAGCTTTTCCTGCTCCAAGTGCTCTTCGTAGGTCTTCACCAGTGCGTCAAAGTCATCAGCCTTAAGCTCCGGCAGATAGCTGGTAAGAACGCGCTTGAATACTTCCATGTTAAATTCATCGCCAAAGTTCAAGCCTTTAGCAATTTCAGCATTAGCAAGCTCCTGCTCAACCTCACTGATTTTGAAGTCATTCGGGTAGTTCACACTGTATTCCAGCGGCACACCGGTCCAGATGCTGAACAGCCTTGCCAGCTTCTCTTCCGCTGCTTCCACAAGGTCCGCAAAATCGGATAGAATCTGATTGGTTGCCTCATAATCCCACGCTTTCGCCTGCCCGCTCTGCAGCTTGCTGGAACCGGTAACGTTGACAACAACGGCCATACGATAAATTTCCTGCTGCAGTGTAGCAATCTGCGCTGCCAGCACCGTTGCAGGACCATCAGGCGGAGCGATGAACGCAGGCGCGTGGCTGCTCTCTGGAGGATATCCCAAGGCATTATTGGTGCCGATGTTGATACTGTCCGGGTCACTCGAAGGGTAACACAGAACGCTGAAGGTCTGATTGACTAAGATGTCAGCCAACCAGCTGCACATATTGTAGATAGCAAGGTTCGTTTTAGCTATGCTAAGGAATTCACTAGGCGGGAAGGGATTGTGACTATTCCTCACCTTGCTAACCAGAGGAATAACCGGTACGCGCCCAAGATTCCAGGTTCCGCTATGCTTGCCTTTGCTGTCGATAAGCTCCCAGCCTTCTGCCGTCAGCGTTCGTGTCGCCATCGTCTGTTCCTGGTATGCATCAGGCTCTACGAAAACAAACTTTGTGATACGTCCCAGCTTATCCTGACAGATTTCCTTTACGGCATTAAGGTTAACCACAAAAGCGTAAGGCAGGTTGTTGCGGTCCGCTTCCAGGTCTGCCATGCGCATATCCTCAGTATCGCCCTGAGCCTTATCCATAACGATATAAGCGACACCCTGCAGCTTCGCACTGCATGCAGCCTGCTTCATAAGGTTCTGGATGCTGGTGCCCAAGAAGTCAACATCCTTACTGAAGGTTTCCCACAGCTCCGAGCCTGCGCCGCTCCAGTCACGCACAGCCAACGTTTTGAAGATTGGCGCTACATGAGCATTAACGCAGGGCGCGAGATAGTTAAGGTAGTACGCCAGCTCGCGCCTCATGCCGTACTTTCCTGCATCCTCACGCGGGTGCTGGGTTAGATAGCTGCCGTCAAGAAAGCCTCCGCAGCCTTCATAGCCATCTTCCAGCATTTTGTATAATCCATGTTTATCATTACGCATTTTTTCACCTCTCTTAATAGTTGACGCGCATCGGTTTAGGCCTTGCCACCTCCACGATGTCCTCACACACGCCGGTCAAAGCATCCGGAGCATCATCGTGTGTGTTCTTGCCTTCCTTCTGGTACTTGCTCAGTGCTGCATAAAACTCCGGCCAGCGGTTCTTCCAATCGCTCGGGAAATAAATATGCTCCATACACCACGTAGCATTAGACAAGATTCTTGCAGCCTTGTTCTTGTGCTGCGTAAAGGTTTCAATGGTTGTATGGTTGCTATGCAGCAGCTTCTTCACGTTCCTGGCGAATCCACGCCCGCCATTGTTGCTTTCGAAGCGTGCCACGTTCGTGCTGTTGCGTTCCAGTGCCCTCGCCGTTGCCGGTTCAGTAACCTCCATCGGCGCCTTTGTGTATAAAACATCAAGCACATACGCTTCATCCGCGAAGGTACGTCCATAGATAATGCAGCAAAGGTAATCGGCACCGGTATCAGCTGTATCCGTATAAGCACGAATCTGCTTAAAGGCAGGAAACGCGCCGTCATAGGTCTTGAAGCTACTGTACAGCCTGCCTTTGATATCAATAGGCTCCTGTTGGTAGTTGGCACTCCAAATATCAAGCCCCATAAGCTGCTTCTTTTCCATGCAGCTTTCAGCATCCAGCACGCCATCACAAAGCATGCTGCCGTCATCCTGCACTGCCTTCATGTTGATATGCACGATTTTGTCTGCCGGGTAGTATTCCAACACCTTACCTGCCAAATCATCACTAGCCCAGCGCGTCATTATGACAATGATTTTATAATTGCCCTCGCCGCGCGACAGCATAGTATTGGTGAACCAGTCCCAATGCTTTTCCTTGACATTTTCGTTATAGGCTTCTTCCGCATTCTTGATTAAATCGTCTATGATCATCAGCCTGCAGCCGAAGCCTGTTGCCGTACCGGTTGGCGATGTAGCAAGGTAACTTGTCTGCTGTCCTTCAAGGCTCCACAGGTTCATAGCGCCGTCGCCACGCTTAATTTTGGTGGCGGGGAACACATCACTATAGACCGGCTTATAAATATCCGCCTTAGCCTCGCTGATGCTGTCACGCACGTTCTTGCTGAAGCGTGTTGACAGTGTTTCGTTATAAGAGCCAATCATAACCTGCAAGGTGTTATCCCTGCCCAGCGCCCATTCCACGAAATTGCTGGCCGTGTAGCTTTTGCCATGACGCGGAGGCATGTTCAGCACAAGTATTTTCTTGTCAGAAGTCAGGAACCATTGCAAGGTATCGCAAAGCTCCTGCAGGTACTTGCGGTCGCTGCGATAGAAGTCAGGGTTCTTCAGCTGGGCGTAAAAAAAGAACCTGCGTCTTGCAAGTTCTATCTTTGCTCCCAATGTTATCAGCTGCTTATCCATCCATACCAGCCAGCTTTTTCAGTTCTGCATCCGTCAGCCCTGCGAACGGATTGGCAAGCTCACCGGAGATTTCCACGTTTTCTTTAGGCTTCAGGCCTACAGTATCGCGATAAATTTCAAACGCCTTAATGTTCCCGCGTCTGGCCTTAAGCTTCAGCGCATCCAGCATTTCCTTACGCTCATCGTCGGTCGTAAAGTCTGCATCCAGCTCACGGAACGACTTCAAGCGGCGGCGTGCTTCAGCAGATGCTTTTGCTCCCTTAAGAGCACGTTCTCGAAGCTCTTTCGAAGTAAAATCATCAGGCTTCTTTAAATTAGCCCGACTTTTCGGGTTCTTCCCTCTTGGCATTTATCTCACACCACCTTAATCCCACATCATCAATAATATCCCAAAATTCTTCCACATCATGCGGCACAACATAGAAGCCTGTTTCGTCCTTCTCAAAGTCAATGCCCACATGATGCAATTCATGCCTTAATAATGTTTCTAGCTGCTTTTCGCTAAAGCCAACTACATTCGGCTCATAGACCACAATAAAAAAATCATAGGGACAGCACCAGCTATAGCGGTCGCTCACTAAGTTGCAATCAGCAAATATCGTCCGCTTATTGCGCTTCTTTTCTTCCAGGCTGGATAAGTAAGCTATTTTCACATTAGCAGCCTTTATATCCGCAAACTCCGGCAAGGTGCGTATAAGCCTGTTGGCTATCAGCCTATATTTTTTACTATGCTTCATGTAACACTCCTTTACTAAATCCTCGTATAACAAAAGCCGCCTACATCCCCGTAAGCGGCTTCACTAACAAAAAATTTAATTATTACTTACTCCAACACTGAAATTGCAACAAATATTGTGGCAACATATGAATATTAAAGAATCTCAAGACTATTACTATACCAGCTATGAATAGCATAATATAATTCAAGCTTTTTATATTGAAATATTTGATTTCCATATCATTCATTTCAAAAATCAAGCGTATCATCATGTACACTAAATTTAAAATTATAAAACCTAGGAAATCAACCACTAATATCAAACGATATATGCTTATCGAACCCATATTTCTCAACACTTCATTTGAAAAATTTAGTCCTCCAACAAACGCAACGACTATCGAGGAAAAAATAGCAAGAATAGTTATATATTCTCTCTCTATTCCTTTGTTTTCTTTACGAATCCCCTCTACAACCTCGCTCGTGCCAGTTCTAAGTATGTCCTTTACATTCTCAATTTGATGTAATGCCAATTGAAAATGGTCATAGATTTTTATGACTATCTTCTTGCAATCATCACTTATTTCAGCATTTTTTACGTTACCATAGTTCATCGTATACTGAAGTAAATTATCGATATTAGTTGCAAAAATCCCTCTTCTTTCAATGTCTAGTGAAAATATATAATTGCTTATTTCTGAATACAAAATTCTTTCTATCTTGTTCTTTTCAGATAAATAATCAGTTATCAGTCTTATAGTGCATTCTGGCTTATATACATTAGATTTAACAGATAAAGATTTGCAAATTTGGTTGAGTTTTCGTATGCTAAAGTTCAGACTATTGTTTGGTTTAGGCGAAGAATTTTCCCCTTTACGCAAAACATTTAATTTGTTTTTTGCTTTTCCATTTCTGTTAGTCATTGAAAAATTCCTTTATTGACTCATTTGTTATAACATTATTTGCAAAGGGAACATACGCGTTCTTCCAAGGATCTTGCGAATGAGTCAATTTAACTAAATCCGTCGCACTAAAATCCTTAAACTCATCAATAACGCTTTCTATATTTCTTTTGTCACAATCATCTATAGAACTATCATCAAACTTCTTCACTTTAACGTCAAAAATATTACCCATAAAATAACTATCAATTTTAGGAATATTACCACTGCCAAACTGCTTGAACTCGTGATACACAACAGGTACAACAGGCCCGAAATCCCATGCTTCAATGCAATCAGAAAAGCACGGCTTATTAACTGTAATCAAAAAATAAGCCTGTATAAAATATAAAATTTTTTGTAATTTTAAATTAGAAATCCCATATTCTTTCTTATTGCTATAATTAATGGCAAATCTTGCAATCAATAAAGCTTCGTACATCTGACCTGCCTCCTTTCATGCTATGTTCGTTTATTATATTATAGCATGAAATGTCAACACGTTGAGTGACGAAACCGAAAAATATCACTTACGCCTGGCAAAGGCAGAAAATATTTTGCTGGCTGCGGCGCTTGATTCTGCTTTATCCACCAATTAAGGAATTTCCCACGATATTACAACAGTGCTAACCTAGTGCAACCTGTGCTTTTACGTGGTCAAGTATCACACCAGCATATAGTTAAAATTAAAAGGCAGTCACCGCAGTTTCTGCCCCTCACTACTTCGCCCGCAGGCTTTTCGTTGTTCTTTATGTGGTGCGTAGGGCTGGAATTGCACCAGCGTTGTATCTTACGTCACGGATTTACAGTCCGCTGCCTTCGCTACTCGGCTCACCTACGCATATAAAAGCAGGGGATGAAGGAATTCTTGACGCCAGCTGCACAGCTGCGCTACGAATATTTGCAATGTGTCCTATTCGCAACTTGCATCTACTCCCATTCGGGAACCTTGCCCCTGCACCCGGGTATCTTTAAAATCTTACCATAACGCCACCCATGACATTATCAGCTCTGCCGGCTACCCAACCGCCAACACTGCCTTTCATCGGGAAGCTAATCACTCCCACAGCACCGTCTTTAGAAACACCGGCACCAATGCCCCAGCGCCGCGTTTTATCAACTGCCGGTATCTTTATATTAAGGTCCGTGCTGCTGGTCTGCGTCAACGTCAGTTTATTCTTGTCAAACATGTACTGTTCATTCTCTGCTTTGGCCACAGTGAAGTCCTTGTCATTAACCTTAACATTCAGCACCGGCTTATTGAGCTTCACCTCAACATCTGTTTTCTCCGGTTCGCTTTTAGTGCTGCCGTCAGCAGACTTGTAGATAACAGTTTCTTTAGGCACATAAGCGATTTCCGTTTTCACCTTGTCCCGGTATTCGACCTGGGTAACTACTTTTGTGTCAGGCACCGGGCAGGTATGCAGCACTCCGCGCAGAACGAAACCACCGGCAAAGGCAAGCGCAGCAGCTATTGTTAAAACTATTTCGTTTTTCGTTGTCACTGTGCCACCTCCCTTACCAAGGCATAGTAAAAGCCCCACCGCCATTACAGCAGCAGGGCCTTGCTCCCTTGCGTCTCTTGTTTTCTTCTCCGCTTATTATAATTATATCATAATCGGATACTGTCAAACAATGTCACAACATATATTTTTACGATTTTTTATTCCATCTTTGAACTATTTCAAGGAAAAATTCCCCGTCTCTCGCCAGCTCAAATCTTTTACAGCATGGGCAGTAAATCTCTAAAACACCTTGCTTATTAAATGCACACCTTGGCTGCATGCCGCAGCAGTCATTGATTTTCAGGTTCAGTTTCTTTCTTTTCTTCTTCATCCTGCGCCAGCCTTTCCAAAATGGCTGCATGACGGCGGTGCACGCTGCGCCAGTTGATTCCCATGCGTACAGCCACTTCTTCCCACGTGTAGTTGCTGAAATAATACATTCTCAGCATCATCTGGTCTTCAGCAGGCAGCGGTTCAATGGCCTTTTCAATATCCATCTGCAAACCTACCAGCGCACCAAACTTTTCGTAATACAGACTGCGCAGTTTATCAGCCTTGGCAATGGCATTGGTTACATTGTCACGCCCGCTATTGCCGCCACCGGGCATACCTGTTAATTGCGAAATTCTTGGCGAGGTCATCATGCTTGTAAGCTCGTTCACCTGGTCCTGCAAGTCCATTATCTCCATTTTCAGATGCTTGCATTTACGCAGATCATATTTTGTTATCAAGTTTTCACCTTCTTTTCTAGTTTTCCACGCCAGTATCGTACTTTGCGTACTGATTCCAGCAGAAAATATTTATAAAGAGAACAGCGGCATTTTCTGTATGCTTTCCACCAATGCTTTAAGCTTTTGCACCAATAGCCGATTTTATCTTTAATTATTTCTTCATCGGTTTTTCTATTCATTACGCGCCCCTTAGCAATGATACACTTTTTCTAATCCCTTATCCGTAACAACCGTAATGCTAATAGGGAAGCCCGACTTGTCAACCGTAATCGGCTTAAATCTCATGCCTTTAATAGCCAAATTCGTTTTATGGTTTTGTTCACACTGTTTACATGCAAATTTTTCAGCATAGTCTGTGTGACAAAATTCACATGTATAAAGTTTTTTCTCTTTCATTTTTTCAATCCTTTACACTTCTTCAAACAATATACCTGGATACTTATACAGCAGCATTTTCCGCTTCAGCAAATATTCCTTTGTTTTAAAGCCCTTAGTGTCAACCACTACTGTACGCCCATCTTTATACTTGACGACAAAATCAGCAATATACTTGATTGCTCTTTCGGTTTTGCCGGAATGTCTGAATTTAGGCTGCAACTCGAACGTTACCTGACGTTCAAAATCTATAACCTCGCCTGCCATGCGCAGTATTTTCAGTTCGCAGTAGTAATTTTTCTCTTTGATGCTGTCAAAGATGATGCCATCACATTCAACTTTTTTGTTATGGTATTTCATTCCTGCTTGCGTGTCCTTTCCCAATCCGCCAACGCGTCCGGCGTGCCAAATTCTTTTAACAGCTCACGTTGGCATTTTTCGCAGTAAACCGGTCGCCCGTTATCGAAAATGCTCGACACAGCCTTTTCTTTATCGCACCACACACAAATTTCACCTGTGCTAGTTCCCATGCTGCACACCCCCTAAAACGGAATCTCTTCATCAAACGGCACCATCTGGCCAAAACTTTCCATGCTCTGCGGTGCCGGCTGCTGCACTGCCTGCTGCTCCTTACGTTCGATGAATTCGGCATGGTTGACGATTACTTCAGTTACCCAGCACTTGCTGCCGTCTTTGGCATCATAGCTGCGGATTTGCAGGCGACCTTCCACCAACAGACGTTGTCCCTTATGCACGTAGTTGCCGATTGTTTCTGACGTCTTTCCCCACGTTACGCAAGGGATAAAATCCGCTTCACGGCTGCTGTCTTTAGTGTAGGGGCGGTCAACAGCCAGCGTAAACTGTGCTACGCAGGCACCACTCGGGGTATATCTGATTTCGGGATCTTTGGTCAAACGGCCAAGTAAAACAATTTTATTCATACTTTTCTTCCTCCCAAATATTTAATTGGTCTAAGTCAATTTTTCCAAGATTGATTTTCAAATCTCTTAATCAAATAATTCTTTTACATCAACGCCTAAAGCATCGGCTATTTTGTACAGCGTAAACAAATGTACATTTCCACTTTTTTCAATGTTAATCAGCGTTGGTTTGGTTATTCCAGTCATTTTGCAAAGCTTATATTTGCTTACTCCTAATCTCGTTCGTATTTTCTTAACATTTAGCATTTGACAAGTTACAACTCCTTCATTATAATACTAGGTATAGTATGTTTTACCCACACTGCTCTCTATATTTAGTATATACTTTTACACACAGAAGTTTGTTTCTTCGTGAAAGGATGTGATTGCATGAAGAAACGATATTTAATTACCTATGATTTAAACTCTAAAGGACAAGACTATGATAATGTAATTAAAGCTATTAAAGACGCTAGTGATGGTTGCTGGGCTACTTATTGGAAATCATCTTTTTTAATCCGTAGCAATCATTCTACCGCAAACGAAATATTTGAAACGATTAAGCCATATCTTGATCCTAACGACCGTTTGATAATTATGGAAGTTACCTCTAACTATCAAGGTTGGCTAAATGAAAAACAATGGGAATTTGTCAATAACACTATTTTTTTAGGATTACTAATACTTTCGGCATTATTTAACTCGGTAACGGTTTTTTCGTTAACGCCATAACTACTATATTTAATTGATAACTCAACTTCTGTGTTAAGTATTTTTACACCTGCGCTCGTAACTAAAACCATAGTTTCGGGCGCATATTTTTTTGCTAAAAGCTCAATTAAAGGTTTTATAATTTCGTATAATTCTTTTTTCTTTTTATTCATTATCATTCTCTCCTTTCAGCACCAGCCGCAGCGCCAGTACAATGACCAGCGCCAGGCAGATGGTTCCTGCCGCATTGTAGATTAACTCAGTAAACGGTATATCCATTATTTATCCTTTCTTTCATCATCCCGAAGGAGATAGCAACCACAATTAGGGCAAAAAATATAGTATCTTAATGTTGATTCCTTGCAGCAATCGCAATACACTTTGCCATTCTCTTTGTTCCAGACTGCCTTAGCTACTCTAACTCCATTGCCTGGAGTAACCTTGATTCCTACCAAATCCTCAACCTCGTCTTTCTCAATCTTTGAGCGGATTGCAGCGATGGCCTTGTGCAGATAATCAACATCTCCACTATCACACCACATATTCAGATTTAAACGCACTGCTGTAATAAAGGACTGGTTTTGCTCATCTTGGTTTTTATCCTCAACAACTTCATTTTCTTTAACAAGTTTGTCGATATACCAGCGGGCTTTTTTCAGGTCCTCAACGCCATTCTTCTGGCCCCAGCGCCACAGATATTTGATGGCATTAGCGGTACAAACAGCATCAATGCCTTTCAGATTAATCGTGGCCGCCGCCAGTGCGTCGATGCACTCAACACCGCCTTGTGTGTAGTGCTTGGGATGGTTTACATTGTCAGTCATTATTTATGCCCCCTTATCCATTTCTCATGTCTTGCGGCAGTTCCGGCTGTCGCTAAATTTTTGAAGTTGGCCTGTCTTTTAGCTTCCAACACTCTGTATTGCTCAGCTTTCCATTCGCTAAATGCATTGCAGATAGCATGGCCGCCTATGTTTCTTACTTCGCATCCTCTGCAGGGTGATTTGCCTACCATTTTTTCTTTGCCCCTTCTTCCTTTACCAGCTTGCCGTCTTTATGTGCCCGCCGTGCAATCTTTGCTTTATCATCACTGCTGAACGCAAGGCATGCAGGGCAGATGGTGATAATTTCAGCAGGATTAAAGTAGTAGCGGTTGCAGCTGCCGTTCTCCTGCCCGCACACTTGGCATTTACGTTTCATCTGCTCATCTCCTAAAACAATTCCTGCTGATTCTCAATTTCTTCCGGCACTTTGTATGTAAGAGGATACATATCAGCCATACCACCCTTCATCCGGCGCTCGTAGTGAACACCGTGCGGGGCCATGTAGTTGGGATCAACCTCTTCAGGCGTTGGAATGTAATATGCATCTGGCAGCTCTCTGTCTTTACACAAGCTCTCCAATTCTTCTTTGTAGGACATAATATGCTGGCGTTCAAGATTCATGTTTTCACCGTCTGGGTAAAAAGGGTCGCGGCAGCCTTTATTACGAATATACTCCCAGATTTCAAATGCTAGCAACAGCATTGCTTCCGCATGCTCAATCTGTTCTTCAAGGCTTCTTCTTTTTTTAGCCATTATTGCACCTCCTAAAATAAATCCTCTTTCGGCAGCACAAACCAATACTCTCCCAACGGACTAGGTGGGTACCACTCCCATTTATAGCCCTGCTCCTTGCAGTACATCACCAAGGCATCAGAATCCAGGCACATACGCCCGCTCTTTCTGTACTGCTTTGCTATAGGCTCAAATTTCGCACGCATTTCATCTGCAGTATAGTGTTCAAGAGCACGGCGGCCGTCGAATATAAGACGTGATGCAAGTTTTTCCGCGTGCCAGATTTCGCCACGGCGTTGCAGTTTTTTCTCTAATTCTTCATTCCACTCCATGATATCTACCTCAATCTGCTGTATCCGCATTTCGCCGGCGTGTTTAAGCACCTATCTTCACAAGTTTCACGCTCATAGCAATCTAAACAGCACATCCCATGCCTGCTTTTATAACAACAATTAGCAGGAAAAGGACACTTCAACGCCAGCAGTGCTTTATTTTTTGCTCTAATCGCTTCGCCCTCAGCCCTTTTAGCTTCTGCTGCCCTGCGGCGCTCCTTCAAAATGCAACCACAACTCTTTTTACCACCACGCAAACTATCACTATAAGCTTCGCAGGTGTTACCACAGTCACATTGGCAAAACCATAGAGGGGTTTTCCTTAGTGCTGTCTTTCGGGGCAGTTCTTTGATAACTACCAGCCGCCCAAAACGCTGCCCTGTTAAATCTACTTTTGCACTCATTTTTTCACCTCCCTACAGTCCCAAAAGCTCATTCATGCTTCTGAAATCAGCTGCTACCTTCTGGCGGCGACGGCTCTTGCCGGTTACTTCTACCGGATGGCACATCTCCAACACTCTGTCATAGATACGGCTGTTGCCGATGCTGTCGGGCTTTTTGATTTCGTCGATGCTCAGGTTGGTTGTGATGATCATCGGCAGCTTAGCCCGGTAACGTGCATCAATCACGTTGAACACCTGCTCCTGAGCGTATTCGCTACGGCGTTCCGCACCTAAATCATCCAGAACCAGCAGGTCGAACTGATTGAAGCTGTCGATATAGGCTTGTTTTTCCTCAATGCTCCACAAGGTATTCAGTACCCGCGCAAAGTTGGTCATCAGACAGGTTCTGCCGGAATCTATCAGGGCATTGGCGATGCAGGCTGCAGCAAAGGTCTTGCCGGTTCCCACACCACCATACAGCAGCAGGCCTTTGCCCCGCTCTCGGAACTGCGTAAAGTTGCCAACGTAGTTTTTAGCAGCTCTCATTATGCGCGGGTCCGCACCGTCATCAGCTGCAAAGTTCCAATGCTGCATATCGCTTTCAAGGAAACTTGCCCTGCGGTGCTGTTTGATGCGCGCCTGCCGCTTTTCAGCTTTGCGCTGCTGTTCTTCTGCCGCCAATTTTTCGGATCTGCACCGACAGAGGCACGGCACCACCTTGACCATACCAAGAAATTTGCCGCGGAATTCTTTCGGCGTATGGCACTTGCCACAGTAAAGCAAACCATCTTTTCGGTAATCACCCGGCGCTGGTTCTTCTGCTGCAATCATTTTCTCCGCCTTCGCAACAGATTCCATTAAGACCTCCGTTATGTTTTCCATGTACTCACCTTCTTAAAAGTATTTATCCAGATCAGTCATATCTTCACCGCCTGCATGCTTGGCAGCCGGTTTATCACGCCTTGCCCAATTGCGGATAGTAGCAAGGTGGTTTTTATAGCTCTTGCCACTGGAAGCCATATATTCAGACAGACGCTGTATACGCTGGTCCCAATCAGCAGGGAATTCAGTCTTCAGCTTCTCCAGATCATCGTCAGACAGCAGAACGTTTTGATATTCGCCGTGTTTATGGCGGGGGGATTTTTTAGATATACTCTTATTCTTATCTTTATCTATATCTATATCTCCTTCTATATCTATGCGTGGAACGTCCATGGATGTCCGCGGAATTTCCGTGGAATTTTGAGGCAAAAGCTTTTCCGCTTCCCTTTTTCTCCGCTTGCGTTCTCTGTCTTTTTCTCTTATCGCTGTCAGCCTGTCTGTGCTCTGGTACTTCTCCCAGCTTGACAGGAAAATCATATTGTTGATAATCTCTATCATGCCGAACTGTTCAAAGGTCTTCAGCGCAAGCCTTACAGTCGAAATAGGCTTGTTAAACTGCGTAGCCAGCATTTCGTCCGTATATGGGATTTCCTTTGTCAGATAGATAAAGCCGCCATCGTTGACATTACCGGCAAGGCAGAGCAGCTGCACCCACATCAGCAGAAGGCTGTCGCCCTCCGGCATGCTGCCAATCTGCTTAATCTTGCGGTTGTCAAACATATCAACAGCAATCTTTATCCATTTCACGTCCGCCACTTTATCAGCTCCCTTTCCATGCCGCTTTCAGGCGGTCAAGTTCTAAAGGTGTCATAGTTTCAACGCCCAAGGCCTTGGCTTCCTCAACCACAGCTTCAACCAGCCTGGACATTTCGGCGGTATCGTATGAGCTGCTGCCATAGTAGGCAATCACAGTCATATAACCACCGCGTTCACTTATCGGTTCCGCTAGCCAGCCAAGGCCATTAGCCTCCCAGCTGCGGATAAACCGTGCCGCACCCGCGCTGATCAGCTCCACTGTTTCAAAGCTGCCAACCTCGCGGATGTTTTTGCGGTATACCGTTTCCTTGGTAGCACCAATCTTTTCGCCTATCTTCTGGCACAGCTGCCACATGTAGTTATTGGCGTTCAGGCTACGCTTACGCTTCTGGCGGTCAATGGATATCGTATATGGCTTCTTATCGCTCTGCATCGCGTTCAGGACTTCAAAAACATCCTGCCTATACAAACTATCAAGCACCACCGTAAACTCTATTGTAGAGCCCATACAGGCCACGTCAGCTATATGTTTAATCTGTGCTTTCATCTTTGTTGCTCTTTTCAAGTAAAATTCTGCCGCATCCCTTGCAGATTTTGCCCGGCGTGCCGTCGTTGCTGTGCATGCAGTAAGAGCAGCGGTAAGCAAAGCTCAAAGCTCCGTGGTAATAGGTTTTGATTTTAGCATAATCTTGGCTTTTCATAGCTTCACCCCCTTACAAATAGTTCTTGCCAACTTCCGCCATCCACAAAGCATAACCGCTTTGGGTGCCGTACCGGTCCATGTAGCACGATTGTGCGAACCGCTTATAGCGCAGGTCTACGTCATGGCGCTGGTGGGGGCTGTATGCCCCCCGATGGTGCTCAGCGCACAGCCAGATAGTAAGCCCTAAGCGGTCTGCTATCTTGCGCCCCGCCGTACCATGAATTACATGGTGGCGTTCCAGGTTCAACGTAGTACCACAGCAGAAGCATTCTTTTCTGTCCTGCAGTATGCTCTTTCTCATACATCCGCCCGCTTTCTGAGGCTGTTCATGCTTTGCGCCCATTGCGCTGCTGTGATGTCTTGCAGCTTACTGAGCTTATAGCCTTGCACAATGCTGTCTACATCAACGCCCTTCTGCTTTGCCATCGTCTGCAGCTGCCCCAGCTGATAGCTGGTTACTTTTTTATTGCGCTTCACGTCCTTCGGCTGGACGGCTGCCTGTTCCTCGGTTCCGTGGCTTTCTTCATACTTGCTGTCCCAAAAGCCACGATACACATCAGCAGCAACGCCGATGCACTTCATGGCGTTGCCCAACGCGTCAGTAAGGCACATTTTATAGGCTTCGTCATTAGGAACAAGCCCGTTTTTGTTTTTCTCTACGATGAAGTCACCGCCGCAGCCGTAAACCGGTTCACTCCAGCCTTCTCCATCGTGATACATAAGCGCAACAGTCAGGAACAATAAAATCTGTCCGTCACCGCACTGGAATGTCTTTTCATCGGCGATGTTAAACTTCCAGCCAATACCGCACGGTCCGAAAACCGAAGTCATGGTTTCAATTTTCCATTGCGGATTAATGTCGCTTTTACCTTTCAAGTTGCCGCCCTGAATAGGCTTGATTGCTTCATCTGGCGGAGTGGCAAGCTGACTGTAGATTTTCATGTTATCCATAATAGACCGCCTTATTTAATCTGCAGGTTCTGGCGCTGTACCAGTTCGCAGCCCGGTACAGTTTCACCGGCCTTGATAGCCTTTTTGACTGCAACCTTGTCCAGTTCCGGATCTTTGAATTTAAGGAATTCTTCCGGAACATCGCCGATGCACTTTGCGTCAAACTCTACCGCTTCGCTTTTACGGAAGCTCATGGCCACTTTGGCAGTCTCAAACTTTTTGCCGTTCAGATAACGGCCCAGAAAGCCTTTAAGGCTTTCCGCCTTGTCCTTGGCTGCCTTTTCACGTTCTGCAAAAGCGTTCTTCTGCGCTTTCAACGCTTCTGCGTCCGCTAACAGGTTTTTATACCAGCAGCCCAGGTTCTCAATCTTCTTGTCGCGCTCCATTTCAAGAGCTGCGATTGCTTCAAGGTCGATGATTTCGCCGCTTTCTGTATCTACAACACGGCTTTCGTCCAATTTGACGCAGGCCGCCAGCTTTTCGTCTATATCAAACAGTTTCATGCTATGCCTCCTTTAAACTTACGTTGTTCACAATGTTCTGCAGCTCCCGGGTGGTAAGGCCGGCAAACTGATCCATGTTAAACATTTCTTTGGTGATGCCTTTTGCAAGCAGCTGATTTTGGAAGTAGTCCATTGTCAGGCCGTCATAATCTCTTTCGTTCATCTGCGCACCTCAATGGGAATCAGCACGATGTCACCCGGCTGAAGCGTGCCCTTAATGTTGCTAATCTCCCGAGCATAGTGAATGACCTCTCTAACGTCTCTGCTGTCGCCCTCGTGCTCCATTACAGAGCCCACCAAATGCCAGAGCGTATCGCCCTCTCCGGCAACGGTCTTAACAACATAATTATCAACCGGACGTGTTGCATCCCATGCAGCCCAAACGCAGCAGGCTGCGAGCAAAATCATAAGTAGCTTTTTCATGTTTCCGTACCTCACTATTCTTTATACTCGCATTGACATTCCTGGTTGATCAGGTAGTCTTGCAACGCCTGCGCCGAAACATAACGGTAATTTCCGCGCGGCACATAACGCAGCAGCCCTGCGTCAATCTGTTCACGCAAAAATCTAGGTCCGCAATTCAGCAAAACGCATGCTTCTTTCGTGGAATAAAGCAGGCGAGTTGGTACGTTCGCCGCTTTGCGTGTACGTTGTTCTTCTTTGGTCGGTCTTCCTGTTCTTGCCATGTTTGAATCCTCTTTTCTTGGTATTCTTCGTTAGTAGATTTTATACCAGACATCATTGTTGAAACTCCCCAGTCTCGTTATGCTGCGCTGGTCTACACTAAGTTTCTTGACGGTCTTCAAGGTCTTGCTGTTGATTGCTTCAAGGATTGGTGCAAGAAAAACGTATTTCCTACGCTTTTGGTCTTGCTGAATATGCAGAAGCAGTAAAGTAAAGGCTAACATATCAGGGCACTTCTGAAAGTTGCAATGATATGGGCGCTTCATCAGCCAGCAGTCACACATCTTAGCCAGCTTCTTGCCACATTTACTGCAGAAGTTTCCTTTTTTGACGACTTTCCCACAATGCGGGCAGGTCGTCATATTTTTGCCTTCCATCATCCTCACGCCCCGCAAAACTTGTTGATAAAGTACTGCTGGCCTTTGCCGGTAACCTTCGTAGTTTTGCTTACGCTGACGTGGCCGTCACTGTGGGAAATAGCCGTTTCCTTAATTTTGAACAAGCCCATTTCCATTGCTCTCTGTGTGGGGCTGTTGTAATCTGCTCCGGCACGCTTAATCAGATAGCCTTGCTCACGCATCCAACAGAACAAGCGCTTCTGACCAATCGGATGGCCGTTCTGCTTAAGAATCTTGGCCAAGTCACCAATCAGAATCGTGCTGTCCGACGCGCTCACCGCATCTGCAAACAGCACCTTAGGCTTCGCCGCCTGCAAGCTGGCTTCCGCCTGTTGCCGGGCTTCCTTTTCTTCTTTCAGCTCTGTTGCAAGCTTGATAAGAAAGTCCGGCGATTGGATAGCTTGTTTGATTACGTCATCTGTCATGTAAGCGCCGTGTTTGCGGATAGAGGGAATAACTTCGCCAGTCACCCATTCCTGAAAAGCTTCTGCCTGCGGTAGCTTGGAGCGCATCACGAGAGAGTACAGGCCTGCTTCGTCGATGATCGTTTTATTGGGATTACCAATACCGTCACGAATCGTTACGGTATTCTTATGACTTTCTTTCACATGATCGCAAAGAGCTTTGCGAGAATTGGTATACCCCAATGCTTCGCAAACGTCCTTGCCGACGAACCAAGGTTCATTATTTACATCGACAGTGCGAATTTGCCCAAATTCTTGGTTGGTAAAAATTTGTAAGTTATTCATAACGCGCTTCCTTTCTTTAGAAATCTAAAGTCTTATGAGAAAAAAAATAGTCTTCTACTTGCTCTAAAGGTATACCTAAAACCTTGCATATAACAAGCATTTCATCTTGCTTAAAAGGGCGCTTATTATTAAGCTTAAAATTAACAGTTGTTTCCGAAGACTTTAACGCTTTTGCCAAAGCAAGCTGTGTATATCCCCTTTCTCTCATTCTCCCAAGTAATTTTGAATAATCGTATATCTGTTTCGTATTAATCACCTCCCACTAGGTTTGTACCTAAGTATATCACTTTAGAAATCTAAAGTCAATAGAAAACTAAAGTTTTTCTTGAGTTTTGTAAAGTTTTGATGTATACTTTTAGCAAGAAAGGACGGTAATTTAATATGGATACCTTTAGTAATAGATTAAATAAGGCTTTAGTTTCTAGAAATATAAAGCCGTCAGAATTAGCTAGAATTAGTGGAGTAAACGAAGGTGCTATTAGTCAATATAGAAAGGGGCAATACAAAGCTAGCCAGCAAAACTTGGAAAAACTTGCCAACGCCTTAAATGTACCCATTCCATGGCTAATGGGAGCTGATGTTGCTAGTCCATTCGGTGTTGATGCTTCTGAAAATCCCCAAATTGTTACTTTAGGAAGGCTAGCAAAAGTTGCTAGTGACGAACAGTTAAGTCAAATCATCAATTACACAAAATTTATATTACAACAAGATAGTAAAAACAATGGAAAGGATAATGGTTTAGATGAAGATTTATAGAAAACAAGAAATTTTTTTATTAGTCGATAGCATGTATAAGCAAATAGGGAAATGCCAATTTCCTGTATCAATTAATTTTCTTAATTCATTTTTTTCGCGTTTCTATAATATAAAATATATAAAGTATTCAGATTTAATGAGCTCAACAAATAAAGATTTAGAAGGCATATGCACAACTCTAAAAACAAAAGATGCTCGTATTATTTTTGATTCATCCGAAAATACTTATTATATCTACTATAATGATTTTATGCCTAAAAATAGATGCCGTTGGAACATTTTACACGAACTAGCGCATTTGTACCTAGGTCATGCCATTGTAGAATTACGTGCACTGAATTTGGGATTAAACATTTCCGATAGTAAACAAAATGATTTTGAAGCAGAGGCAAACTTCTTCGTAAAATGCTGTGTTGCTCCTTATGCAGTAGTCGTAGGATTGGCTTGTTTTTATGAACAAATTTATGACGAAGGATTTTATACAATCCTTCGAGTATTTTTTAGATTAAGCAAAGAATCCTCTTTTTATATAGCTACGAATCTAAGTCAGCTTAAATATTTTGGATTAACTTCAAAAAACTTTGCTCCTTATATATCATATTTAAGAGAGAAACTTGAATTATTTCCAAAGGGTTCATTAAATAATAATAGTATTTTCCGTTATTATTACGAATTTTACCGTACAGAATATAACATCATGCAAACCAATAGTTTAAGCCAAAAAGATTCTTGGGAGTTTGTATCTGTGGAAGAGATACTTGCTGTTTTACGCAGTGAGTATGAAGTAGCATGGAGTAACTCATATTTAGCTTAAAAAGCATAAAATACCGCCAGCTGGATGCTGACGGTGGGGACGAAATTGACGATTTGATTGATGTTAAGCTGGCCAAGCTCCAGCGCAAAGCGGAAGAAGGCGCGGAGAGCTTAGGATAATACAATAAAGCCGATACCTTTATTTCGTAAAGGTATAATATAAACACCTTTAAATTTTCGCTTTTTTTAAAGGTATTCTCTTGATACCTTTATTTCGTAAAGGTATAATATAAACACCTTTAAATTTTCGCTTTTTTTAAAGGTGTAAATAAATAACGTTTCGAACAGTAATTAAGGAGAGATAAAAATGTATAATTACAGTCAACCATATAATGATTTACCAACACTTCCACCTGTTGAAGACGTTGAAACGAAGGTTATTTTAAAAAAAGCTATTTCTGCAAACAAAGCATTAGCAGAATTAAGAGGTTGGTCATTCACTCAAGCTAACCCATTTCTTTTGCTTCAATCAATTACATTGCAAGAAGCCAAAGCATCTAGTGAAATTGAAAATGTAGTAACTACGAACGATGAGTTATATCAGGCATTGTCTGCGCCAGATACAGCCAACATTTCAGCATCAGCGAAAGAAGTCATGCATTACAAAGAAGCACTGTGGCAAGGTTATTCTTTGATAAAAAAAGATTATCCTATTACCATTAATATGTTTATTGACTTATTTCGCATTGTAAAAAGAAGATCGGACGGAATAAGAAAGCTTCCAGGCACGTGTTTAAAAAACAGTTTTAACGAAGTAGTATATACACCGCCCGATAACGAAGGCGATATACTCCGGCTTCTATCCAATTTAGAAGGATATATTAATGTTGATGACGACGATATTGACTTATTAATTAAGCTGGCTATAATTCATTATCAATTCGAGTGCATACATCCTTTCCCAGACGGCAACGGCCGTGTTGGTAGAATTATCAACGTTTTGTATTTGGTTCAAAAGCAATTGCTGAATTTCCCTATTCTTTATTTATCTAAGTATATAATCGAAAATAAAACAGCCTACTATAAAGCTCTTAAAGGTGTTACTGAAAAAAGAGCATGGGAAAATTGGATCATTTACATGTTAGATGCTGTCGAAACTACAGCCATCACAACGCTGAACCTTATAAAAGAAATTCACAATTCGCAAGAATCCAGCAGAAAATTTATTAAAGCTAACCTTCCTAAAATCTATTCAAAAGAGCTTGTTGAATTATTGTTTGAGCAACCTTATTGCAAGATTGATTTTCTTGTCAACAGAGATATCGCCAAGCATCAAACAGCTTCCAAATATCTTAAACAACTCTGTGAAATCGGCGTTTTAGAAGAAACGACAAAAGGAAGGGAAAAGTATTTTATAAATAAGGAACTCTGGCAAATTTTGACACATCAATAAAAATACCGCCAGCGCAAGGTTGACGGTAAGTAAGGTATAGATTTTTTGTTATCATCTGGATTCTTCCAGACAAATAAAAATTTTTAAGGAGTGTTTATGATGAAAAAACTAATTTTACTGGTAACTGCACTTACATTCTTGATTTGCAGTGTTGCTTCGGCAGCAGAGTTCCAACCCACTAAAAAAGTGGTACTCTTCTACAGAGTTTCTGATGCAATCCTTCAATCTCAAAATGACGCTGAAGACATTACCAAAGGACAAGAAGAATTTGAAAAAGAGCTGCGCAAGCATTATGGCAAACGCTTTTTAGTTCAAGATATAAAGCGCAACACCTACCCACCGACATCCAGTCCTGCATTTTACCAAGAGCTGATTAAGCCGAACCAAGTTCCCTTAATGGTGCAAATCGAACTGGCTGGCGAAACCACTACCAGCACCAATTATCAAAATGCTTATGGCGCACAGGCAACTGGCTATGCTCCTGCTATCAATGTTCATTTAAGCGAAGCACTACCTAGAGCAAACAGCAAAGAGTTTGTTAATGTCGATTAT
>Ga0129314_1000636_pt1 | contig 34293 bp, 37 predicted proteins | sample O1111metagenome_FD_94431 | JGI IMG/M metagenome (GOLD analysis project Ga0129314, IMG submission 94431) | Orangutan individual fecal microbial communities from fecal samples from Wisconsin, USA - O1111 metagenome | ecosystem: Host-associated > Mammals > Digestive system > Large intestine > Fecal... | reverse complement strand
TTTGGACCGCAGCAGGCGGAAAGGACTTTTTATGTGCGATCAGTGGCTCTGCTATATCGCTGAATACCCGTGATCTCTGAATTTTTGACTTTCACCCAAATTCAAAAATTCAAAGGAGATTACGACAAATGGGATTTAATTATGGACTCGAAAAGAGAAAGTTCACCGAGGAGTGGAAGAAGCTCTACCGCGAATATAAAGCTGCCGGTATGAGCGAAGAGGATATTCAGGATATCTATGCGTTCGACCTGAATGTGTTCAGGAAAAACAGGACGGAGTTCCAGCGCACACAGCCCCTCTCAGAAAGCTCCTGTGACGACGGAACCGAACAGGGTGAATCTATGTCTGCCCTATTAAAAAAGTTCTCCAGCGCGCTTTCTGTGTGCGACAAGTATTCTTTCCAAAGCGACCCCCGCTTTGCGTGGGTTGATGAAATGGAGAATGACGAATTATATCGGAAGATTATTTCTCTGCCCGAAAGAGATATAGACCTGCTGACGCTGATCGCATTTGAAGGCTATTCACAGCGGGAGGTTGCAGAAATTCGCGGCATTGCCCCCGCCGCGATCTGCAAAAAGATCGCAAAACTCAAAAAACTTCTGTATGGGGGTTAATTTTTGCCCGTTTTCGTTGCCTACCAAGTGAAGGGATTATTTCGAAAACAAAGGAGCAGCAGAATATGAACCATTTGAGCGAGAAGAACTCCGTTTTGAATAGACCGATGTATTTGTGCCTTTGCCCGGTTTGCCTTGGTCAGTTCCTCGACACAGGAATCTATAAGATCGTGCGGGAAAATCACGGACAAGCAAAAGAGCGCTGTGATTTCTGTAATTATCGCAACGGGTACGATTTCATCATCTACTCCAAAGCGGAAAAGAAAGATGAGGTGGCAGACGAATGGCAATGAAAAAGTCTGAGCTGAGAGAACTGTACTTGATGATGTTTCCGGAGTATCCGGACATCGTGAACATCACTCAGCTCCAATCGATGCTTGGTATCAGCCGCCATCTTGCCTATGACTTAATCAATGACGGGTATATCAGAGGACTGAAAATCGGAAATGCGTTCCGGATACCCAAGGTCAATGTCATTGAGTATGTCATGGATCAGGGAAAAAGTGCGATTTGAACTCTGATTTGATGATCGCATATTTGAGTATCTCCCACCGACCGAATAAAATATAGATGTCGGTGGGAGATGCCTGTATACAATTCAATGATTCCGGAGGTAATAAAAATGGTATCAGGAACTCTTGCGCTGAAGAACGGCTACTATTATGCCGTTCTCAGCTATCAGGATGCAGCAGGAAAACGCCATCAAAAATGGGTATCGACAGGATTGCCCCAAAAAGGTAATAAGCGCCGGGCAGAACAGGAGCTTATTCGTATTCGCAGCGAATTTGAGATTCCTCCGGCTGCTGGAGAATTAAACTCCAATATGCTCTTTGCAGACTATTTGGATCAATGGCTTGAGGTTGTCAGAGCGAGGATCAAGCCCGCAACATTCGGCTCGTATCAAGGGATGGTCAAAAGCACGATTGGTCCGTATTTCCGCAAAGAGGAGCTAACCTTGAAAGAACTGGAGGCTCGGCACATCCAACAGTTTTATACGGAGAAGCTGAAAACCGTTACGCCGAATTCCGTTATCCACTATCATGCGGTGATTTACCAGGCTTTGAAGTATGCGATGAAAACCGACATGGTACCGCAGAATGTTGCTATGAAGGTGGATAGGCCGAGGAAGAACTCGTTTCAGCCGACCTTTCTTGACGCAGAGCAAATGCAGAAGCTGTTTGAGGTTGTCAAGGGAACGCGGCTGGAGCTTCCGGTTTTGGTTGCTGCGTTTTATGGACTACGCCGTGGCGAGGTGCTCGGGCTAAAGTGGGATGCGATCGATTTCAATCGCGGAACGCTGACTATCAAACGAACAGTCACTGAGGCAACGATTGACGGCACCATGAAAATCATCGAGCAGGATTCTGCTAAGACCAAATCGAGCCTGAGAACGCTTCCCTTGGTGGGGAGCTTTCGCGACTACTTTCAAAAGGTAAAAGAGGCCCAGGAGCTAAACAAGAAGGTTTGCGGCAATTGCTATAACTACGATTACGACGGTTATGTCTTTGTGAACGAGCTGGGAGAGCGCATGCGCCCGAACTATTTGACGGAGTACTTTCCTAAGTACATAGCAAAACACGGGATGCCGAAGATGCGGTTTCATGATCTTCGCCATAGCTGCGCCAGCTTGCTGCTGGCCAACGGCGTGCCGTTAAAGCAAATCCAGGAATGGCTCGGCCACTCAGATTTCAGCACGACCGCCAATATTTATGCCCATCTCGACTACAGATCCAAAATATCCTCGGCGCAGGCCATGGAGCAGGGAATGCTTCTTCCGAGGTCAGATGATTTCGGGAGCCGCTGGGAAAATGTAACCGAGCAGGGCAAAATAACAGAACCGGATTTGAACCCCGTTTTTTGACTAAAAAAACACGCTGTTCTAACGCAAAAACGGCCAATTCTAACGCCGTTCCAACGCGAAAATCGGAAAATTCAAGGAGTCGGACAAAAAAGGAAAGTCCAGCAAACCCTTGAGTTTACTGGACTTTTTTGGCGGAGAGGATGGGATTCGAACCCATGTGCGATTGCTCGCAAACTGATTTCGAGTGTTGTAAGACTTTGGCAGATTCACGTCTGGAGCAGGCCGTTATGGGCCGCTTTGTTAAGAGGCAGAAACGCAGACGCCGCAAGGGGTTGCGGACATTCCGACCCGTATCGGCCAGAGGCGATTCGAACCGCCCCAAAGTTCAAATAAAACCGCGTTCTTGCGTAAAAAGCCTCCGTTCTTGCGCGTTTGCAAGAAGTCAGGCAAGAAAACAGAGACCCCGACAGCACCGATAAAGCACCCTTTCGGATCGTAAAAAAGGAAAGGAGCTTCGTCATGACATACGATGCAAAGGAACTCGCCCAATACCCAGAGATCATGAACAAGGAGCAGATGCGCAAAGTCTGCCACATCAGCAAGCGGACGGCGCACTATCTGCTGCAGTTCAATCTGATCCCCCACGTCTGCACCGGGAAGAAAACCCGCTGCTACGCCATCAAGAAAAAAGACGTCATCGATTTTATGATCAACCGGGAGGTCAACCCCAGCCGGTACATCGTACCCACCAGCTGGTACAAATACGGAAACGAGGACGTGAAGCCCTACAAGATCCGCATTCAGCCGCCCCTCCCCAACGACCCGCAGAAGACGCGGCGCTACTATGAAAGCAAGCTCGCCTCCTACCCGGACGTGATCAACGTGTCCTCCATCGTGGAGTTTACCGGCTACAACCGTCACACGGTCTGCGAGTGGATTCGCTTCGGCAAGCTCCGCGCCTTGGCGCTGCAGCACAAGTATATGATCCCGAAGTGCTACCTGATCGACTGGCTTTCCACGGACGAGCACAACGCGACCCTCCGTAAGTCCCGCCGCCATGTTGACCGGCTCTGGGAGCTGCAGAAATGGAGTGACGGACAATGAGGGGAAATATCATCGAGGAGTTGTATTACGGCAATATCGACCCGCAGGATCGCGGCTACAGCCCCAAGAGTCCTGTGAAGAAGGCGTCTGACTCGCTGAACGACCTGGAGGAAAAGCTCACCGAGCAGCTCGCCGGTGAAAACAAGGCGCTGTTCCTCCGCTTCTGCAACGCCTACGCCGAGTTCATGGGCGAATGCGAGCTGGACACCTTCATCACCGGCTTCCGTCTCGGCGCGCGGTTTATGATGGATACCTTCTTGAGCGATGACGCCCTTCTTGAAAGCTTTCTGGATATGTAGGATCAGTGAGGAAATTTGAAAAGCGTGATCTTACGTCCTGTTTTTCTATTGAAAAGTGTAATTCACTGCTTCTGCGACTGAAAATTCGCCGAATATTCACCGAAAATTCGCTTTATTCGCTCTTCAAGGGTGAATAAAGCGAATTTTTCGAGAAATCTGACTGAACGATAGTTTTATAATATCCCCAGTTACCGCCCGAAGAAGAATCTACCATCGGCGTGTGGGCCCAACGGAGACTGCGCTACCTTCGGGAGCATCGGCCGATTCTCTATGCCAATCTGAAAACCAGCGGTAAGTTACGCTCCCACCTTGCCGACGTCGAAGAACAAGCCAACGCTCTCTTCCTTCGGTTAGTCAAGGACTGTGCTGCCTCCGAAGGCATCACCGAGCAACTCAAGGCGGAGAAGCCTATGGAGTGGGTGCAGAGAATGAATAATATCAAGGTCAGGGCAAGGGAGATCATCAATAATGACCTGATCTATGCATAACAGACATACGGCGGCGGGGGGCAATCCCTGCCGCCGTTTTTTGTTTATTGGTGTTGCATATCTTCTGTAATTTTGATTTCTCCAGACACTACTTTTGGCGAATTCTTGGACGTTATCGTGTATGGCATAACCGTGAAAGGAGCTTTAATAAAAATAACCGAAGGGAAAGCGATTATCGTATTATGCTTAATGTAATCAAATTTGATTTTTACAATGTATTCTTCTCCTTCGCCAAAGCAAGAATAAGAGAATACATCAGCAAGTTCACTTTCAAAATCGTCATTATAATTCGGGACATATCCCGGGAAAACAGAAGACGTAGAAACACGAGGAGAGAACCGGCGACTTGTTACAATAGATGAGTCGTAATGTGAATACGTTGATGTACTACATATGCCGAAAAGTTCGCTCATATCGCAATCATTCAGCAGGTAACCCATTTTGTCATTATCAAACTTGGGAAACTCACTTATTGGCAACAAACTATTCTTTGGAATCCTGAGAGAAATCTCTATATCTTCATCTATGTCGGTTCCGCAATTTTGAAGGGCAAGTTTCAAACACTTCTTATCATCAAATGCTTTTTCGACAGGCGCCCATTCCAATGCTTTCGAAATTGTTTCCAAAAGTTCCTGAATGGTATCGTATTTCTCTTTTTCTGCGTCTGTTCCACTAAACGAATAGCCGCCCATTATACCTGTTGGTATACTACTCTGTGATAGATTTCCAAGGATGAAAAAGTCTTCGGTAATATTGATGCCTAAGTGATCAGCCATGGAACAAATTATCTTTCGATCACCTTCGTCAATTTCTACGGGCTTATTAAACGCTAAGGTGTATCTTACAATTTTTTCCGGCATTTCAATACGTTTCTCTAAGTTTCTGGCAGAAATATCAGCATATAGCGTCCGTATTTTTTCCAAGTACTTACTGATAGTCATATCAGTATTTGGAATGAAGCTAATTATGGGGGCTACATCACTGATGTGTTGAGTTTGGTCAATACCGACGATCTTCAATTCAGAATGACGCTCGCCTTTAACTTCTGCAACTCTCTTTTCGCTTAAAAAGAATTGGGATAAATGTGCAAAAAACAGCGTTTTGAATTCTTCGTCCGATGAATATGTAAAGTAGATACCTCTATCTTTATATTTTTCACGAAACGCCTGAACCTTCTTATAGCTTTCCTCGTTCATTTGAGACGGAGAAAGAGGCTTGTCCGAGAAATACATAAATACCTGTTTCCCGGAAGACAGCATAATTTCTACCTCTTCCTCTGTGCCGGAGCCATATTCATCGGTGGGGGTTCCAAAGCGTGTCCACAGAATTGCAACTGCTGCATCACAATCATTTACAAATTGCTCATTTAACAGCGCCTGCGGTTTTCCACCTGACTGAGCATAGGAGCTTTTTCTCCAATGCTTGGTTACAATCTCAATTCCCAAAGCGTCAGAGTATAGCGTATTAAACTGCGTAACGCATTCTTCAACACAGTTTATTTCTTCTTTGATGTCTCCAGGACATGATATTAAGAGACTATATTGTATTACACTTTTTGGCATAGACCCACCACCTAAGTTCAATCAGTTGATTCCGGGATACCAAAGAAATTTCGTATCCTTTTTAGCAGCTGCGACCGCAATTCTACAATATTTGTAAATCTAAGTTGATCATGCATTGAAATATTCGATCCGATTTCTTCTTTTGGATCAATACCATCACGTATTTGATATATTAATAATACTTTTTTCCCAATGCCTTGCGCATATCCAATTTCATGATGGACATTTTTGTTTCCATAAGATAAATCTGCAATCACGAGAGAGGCTTCTCTAATACCATCAATAATACGGTGGTATATTTCATCTGAATAGCCATCCTCGTGTTCATCAACTTTTATTATTTTCAAATCAATGTTATTTTCTCGTTTCAGGATTTCTTTTACATCCTTAACCGTTTGATATGTATTTACGGTTTCCTCTCCAAATTTCATAGACATAAATACAGATTTAGGAGAATTCTCAAATACCTTATCATAGATACTGATCAGGTCATGCATGTGAATATTAGGTGCATCCGCAATGCAGTTTTCTTTTATCCAACAAATAAACCTGTGGTACTTGTTTTGATCAGTTAGTTTGTAAAAGGAGAGGGCGCCGATAACGGCGATGTTTTGTGGCAAACTGTGTAATTGTGCCTCCCTCAACGCATGGTCAATTTCTGGTAATTGCCCTGAAAACATATCAAAAGCAATATCGGCTTTAGGCAGGTAGCCACTGTTAAGCAAAGAATCAAAAGTTTCCTTCAGGAAAGTGTACTTTTCCTGCTGAATTAGCAAATTAATAAAGGGATACTCTGAAAAATTGATGTTTTTTGCTGCAACTCTTGCCAAATAATAAGCCCATCCAAAAGAAGGGTCTGTTTTCAAAACCTCATTTGAGAAGGCGTTTTCACTGGTTAAGATTACTTTTAAGTTTTCTTCAAGTTTAAGCGGGATTTGTTTCGAGTTTATATTGTGAAAAATGGCACGCGAGTATTGACTCTCCTCGTTTGTATTACGGCACAAAACCAAACAAAATGGGACCTTGAAACTACTTGTTACTTCGTCCGCTGCACTCAATCTATGATTACCATCAACCCTGTTCAATTGAACGATTGATTCATCAAATGCAAAATGCGCAACCCTATTCTTATCTCCTGCTTCATGATTGAAGATAGAGATGTTTATATTTCCAAGGTTTTCTTTCCACGATCCGAATGTGCGGACGGTTTCAAAAAAACGTTCGACATCAGCATAGTTGTTATTTGATAAGAGGGAAACAGAAAGAACCACTTCAGGGAAAAACCGATACAACCCTCTATTTAGGAATTCGGCCATTTCACCTTTATGTTCTTCGATGAGTGACCTTTGCACATCAGGGTTTTCTTTTGAAACTCTGGATAGTGTTTTATAATCGGCAAACCCTCGAAGACATAGAAATCCTCCCATTGAGTATTCTAATATCCCACTCAGCTTAACCATAGTTTTTTCCTCTCTCTTATTCTTTAATCTTGGAATACTTCAACGCATCGTCGATAGCATACATGAGCATACTAGCTGTAGTAAGGCGGCGGTATGCCTCTTCAGCAGACAATATCTCGCTATTAGAATGAGCTTTCGGATTGCGGAGAGCAGACATTGCTCCTGCGAGCATTTGCATATAGCCCTTTTGCTTGTTATATCCGGTTTCCGTGCTTCGGTCGCAAAACTCTATAAGCGGGTTATTAGTTGAGAAAACGGTAGTCATGGCTGTGTCCCCGTCTGGAACCTTGCTTCCGGGATTCACAATCGAAAACAGGCTTTTAACACGCGCATTAATTTCAATGAAGGCATCCTCTGCCGCGTTTGCGAAATGACCGTCCTCAAACAGTTTCTTTGAAGATTTCTGTATTAGTGGATGTATGTAGGACCAAATCTCAGCAGTTGTTTGCTTCTCTGCAGATGGTGCCTGGCCTTTGGCCGCAAGATAATCCAGTCCGAAGAGGATTTCCCCGATAGCGTATGGATTAATAAACGCTTGTCCGAATTGGTTAACAGCGAACAGGATATCCTTTGCTGCGAGCAGCTGTCGGGCAATCTGAGGATCATCTGCCTTGCACTCATTCGCGATTGTGATGATGCTCTCACGAATACCGGCAACATCAACAGCCGAAAACTGCATACTCAGTACGTTGGGAGTACCTGCAATCTGTCGGAGTCGTCCCGAGAGCTGGTTTATCTGCATGTTTTTGAATAACGAATTCATTATCTATTCTCCCAACAACTCTTTCTCAAACTGCGCTTTGGCATCTGCCCATTCCTTGATAGCCTGTCTGCGAAGAACATTAGCCTGACTACGACGCTGCATCAATTCAGCTGCGATCTGATCCTGTATTTCTTTCGGGGGGAGCGGGATCTTTACCCTTTTCAGCGTATCCGTATTGACACCAGCTTGATTGTTGAAATTCGTGCAAAGCAGCTTCCAGTAGCCAATGCTGAGCAGCACATTAAAGAATGCTGCAACGTAATACGGATTTACACCCTCTTTTACGGTTATTCTTGTCATGTGATTAGATGCTGCGCAAAGAACATCTGAATCAAATACGGTCGTTTTGCCAACAAGATCCGGAGAATTAGTATTGTTGAAGATAACCTCGTTTTTTTTGCAATAATCTTCGGATTTTAGTCGGCTCTTAGGCACATACTTCTTTGTTTCAAACGACAGCTCGCCTTCAGGTGTTATGCTGAATGGGCGAAGATGAGGAACTCGCTGATCCTCCGGCAAATTGTCGGCCTGATCCTGTTTGCCTGCTGCAAAGCCGGAAACGATTTTTTCACTTATGTCATCTACGCTAACTGTATGATATGGCAAAGCTTCGATCTGTGATCTGAAATGAGAAAACTTCGGTGAGTAGTAGTCAGCATCAATACGCCCCTCTATGCTTCCAGCGGTTGTTGCATATGTGAGCTTCTGCGTTTCGGAATAATCGGAAGTCAGTCCCAATCTCTCAATAAGATATGTCGGGTTCTTACGCTGCAATTTATCTGCCTGCTGAAGTTTTCTTTTATAAGATTTGTACGCGGAATCTAATAAATCGGTAAGCTTTGTTTCATCTGTATTAACCGGAATCAAAAGGTCGGCAATATCCTGCGTTGTTATTTTGGACTGTACTTGTCCACTTACACTCCTTTCAAGAAGGGTTTGACCAACCGTTGAGAGAAAATAGTCGTGTAAAAACGACACAGATACTCCATTAATATTCTTTATTGCGATAATATTAGCAGAAATATTCATTTTGGGGAATGAATCATCAACAATTGCACATTGCCCAAGTGAGCCACGTTGAGAGACGACAATATCTCCATTGGAAACCTGAGTCTTTGACAGACTGTCTCCCAATTTCTCAGATATATAAATCAAATCGTCATAATTCATATATCCGTCTTTATTAATGTTTGTTATCCTGACAAGTGGTATACCTGAATCTTGATAGTCTGTATTTTTTATAGCACTTCCAAAAGGCCCACATATGACATCGGCAATGTCCGATATTCTTTTTAGGTTCTCGCCGAATGTTTGATATAACTTTTCTTCCAGCATTGTGTATTGGGGAAGATTATAATTTATATCTAATCTGTTTTTCATATCCCCCCGTTTGACAGCGAAGACGCAAAGGTCTTTCGCATCGGGGGTCATGCGAAAAAAGATGTTGCGTCCTTTTGAAATTCTTCGTACTTCTGAATGATCTCATCGAGCTGAGAATTGGTTTTGCGTCCGGTGGCGTCATAGCCGATCAGCGCCGGCGCTGCCATGAAGATGGCTTCGTTTTCGTCCGGTTTTTCATCGGCTTTACGCTTGCGGACAAAGATAATGGACGCCTTTACACCGGCACCAAAATGGGCAAAGGCACACTGAGGCAAGCTCACAACTGCAAGCAGTTGGAACTTCTCCAAGATGAAATCGCGTACATACTGCGCGGAGCTGTTTGTCAGAACGCCGTCAGGAAGTACGATTGCCGCCTTGCCGGTTCCGGGCTTCAGGAACTCCCAAATGCGTTCAATAAACAGTATTTCGGAGCTCTGTCGGGGACGATCTTTATATTTTCCTTTAGCGTCCTTTGTTTTACCTAATTCATAATTAGCCAAATAGGGTTTTTCCGCCTTCGTGATTGTGGAGCCAAACGGCGGATTGGTCAGAATCAGATCGAACTTTCCAGCTTCAAATCCGCGGTTATGGTCGTGCATCTTGTCAATGCTGTCCAGCGCGTCAAAGCTGATGACGTTGGTGTGCCCGTCATCGTGAACAATCATGTTCATCTTAGCGACACGGGCAATTTCGTCATTGATCTCGATGCCGTACAGGTGCTTGGAAGCAAAGTCGTGCCAGTAGTTAAAATAATCAACTGTGTCCTTATCATAATACTCACTGGCCTGCGAACGCATATAGTCCAGAGCGTGCAGCAGAAATCCGCCGGAGCCACAGGCAGGGTCAAGCACATCCCAATCATGTTCCGGCTTCATCATTTTTACCGCAAATTCGATAATGGGGCGAGGGGTAAAATACTGACCAAAGTCGCCCTTGAAAAAGCCGTCCATAAACTGCTCGAAGGCGACACCCTTCACATCGAGGTCGGTTTTATTCAGGTTTATAGACTCAAGGTGAGATACGACTGTACGGAGGACGCGGTCATCGACCTTGATTGAATCCGTGAATACTTCCGGGTCTTTGACTTTCTGCTCATTGTAAAGCGCGTTGATACGTTCCGCCAGCTTGGAAGAAGGCTCGTGCGTTTTGATCTGGAACTGATACGGTTCTCCTTTTTTCCGGGGCTTTTGCTCATCACTAATTTTGACAAATATCAGTTTGCAAAGCTCACCGAAGGCCGTCGGTGGTGACAGCCTGCCGCCGCCCCAAAGCGTATTGTGGCATTTCTTGATAGCAGTAATCAAATCTTCTCTGGCAACCGGCTGGATATCAGGGGCCTTCTTTTTCTTGCCGTCTACATCTGTATATTCTCCACCTCTGTAAAAGCGGAATGCTTGCGGTTTTCCATAGGCTTTTGGAAGATCGGCAATGATATTATTCTCTCGTTCGAGAATGCCGGTACTATCGTCCGAGAAATCCAACACCCGACGAGTAGCGCCAGCAATAATAACCACATAGCTTGCACGAAGCTTTACCCACGTTGCGTTGCCTACACCCTGCTCAATTGCCTGCAAGAACTCCGCATCTGTAACGCCATCTCGTTTGCACTCTACAACCGCATACGGTTTTTTGCATTCATCATCAGAGAAAATGACAATATCCGCACGGTCCGTCGGTACACGATCCGGGATCGTCACCTCAACCTTAATGCGATGTGCTGGGTAGTCGTATTCGTAGATCAGTTCCGCCCAGAATTCAGCCCGAACTTTTTCCTCGGGATCGTTATAGTTTTCTGTGTGATTATCAGACGTGACATAGATGATCTTCTGCTTATTTTCCGGGCCGGTAATAATGGCATATCCATCTTTAATTGCCCTATCAAGGTAAGTCATATTTGCTTCCTCCAAAATTCTCTGTATGTTGGTAGCGTATTAATTCATTTCTTGTTGCGTTGGCACATTTTCCAAAAACATCACATCATAAATCGGCAGATACGTGATCTTGCCGTTCGTCGTGATCTCGCGGGCGTTGGACAGAACATAGGCCTTTTTCACATGATAATCGTCGTTCTTTACGAAGGTATTCAGGGCGCTGTGGACGGTGTAGTCCTTACCGGACTTGACCTCGATGGGAACGGCGGATAGGCTGTCGTAATCGTCGATCAGATAATCCACCTCGCCCTTGCTGCGGTTATCGTAATAGAACAGCTTGAAGCCGTGCGCGACCAGCTCCTGGGCCACCACGCTTTCATACACGGAGCCGAGATTGATCCCCGTCTCATCGTCCAGGATCGCACGGATATTGCTGCCATACAAAACGTCCGTCAAAAGCCCTACGTCGTTCAAATAGAGCTTGAGCAGGTTTTTGCCGATGGACTGCGTAAGGGGAAAGACGGGGGTGGTAATCGCGTTGACGTCCAAGGCGATCCCAGCGGAGATCAGATATTCAAACTCATCCTGATAGTCGGAAAAACGCTTGCCGCGCTTGTCCTCGATGTCCTGAAAGACCACTCGTTTCTTCTTGCTCTCCAGATTGGAGGGGATCATATCGTAGATCCTGCGGATCTTCAGCTTCCTGCTGTTGTCCGCCTCGTACTTTGACGCGTCATCAGCATAGAACGCGCGGATATCCCGATGGATCGTCCGCACCTTGACGATATTGGTGTCTGCAATAAAGGAGTTTACAGCATCGGGCAGCCCGCCGATCAGCAGATACTTCTTGAAAAGATCCATTACCTTCTCATGCATGGCGGCATCCAGACTCTCACCGGTAAGGAACTTCTCATGCATCATATCGATGGCAAACCGATTAAACCCGTTTGCCAGCAGAAACTCCTCAAAATCCAGCGGGAACATGCGCTTGATCTCAATACTCCCGATGGGGATCGAGGTGGTCTTCTTCAAGGTCACGCCCAGCAGCGACCCGCTGGCAATATAGGTGTACCTGTCGTCCTGCTTCAAAAACTTGAGCATGGTCAGCAGGTGCGGATACGCCTGGATCTCATCAAGGAAAATCAGCGTGTTTTTCTTCTCTCCCATTCTCTCGCCGGCGATCGTGCTGACCTGAAAATAAAAGTCCTTGACGGTGCGGACCTGCTCAAACAGCCTGGGGCCGTTGTAATCCTCCGCAAAGTTCAGCTCGATATAGTTCTCAAAGAGCTGCTGCCCAACGTGGCGTATAATAAACGTCTTTCCGATCTGCCGCGCCCCGTCGATAATCAGCACCTTATTGGAATCGGATTTCAGATAGCTTTCAATATACGGCTGGATTTTTCGATATAACATTGCGCACCTCCGCACTTTTCAGCATAGTCAACGCGCCGGATAACACATAATTCAATTGGTTGCACATCTCGTGACACACACATTTCAATATCTATTATACTCATAAAAACGCACAAATCAATAGCCGGTGCAAAATAAATATATCCCGTTGTCAAGACTGCAAATCCGATTATTGCACATTGGACTCTAGTGTAGCGCCGGGCTATCATATACGCGAAGGAAGACCAGAAACAATGCGTATATGAAGGAGGCGCGGTATGGAAAACAGGTTTGCTGCGGCGCGGAGGCGGTATCTGCGCACACACATGGACGGGATCTACACAGGGATGCTGCTGACGGGGACTCTGGAGCCGCATCTGGAGGAGATCGGCGAGTCGGCACAGGCAATGCTCGACCGGATCGTGGAGCAAATGAAGAAGGCCGAAGGCGTCACCGAGCAGCTGAAGGCTGCGGATCAGATGGAATGGGTCGGACGGATGAACAGTATCCGCAGCCGCGCGGAGGAGATCGTCTTCTCTGAGCTGATCTACTGTTGAGGCGCGGCCATGTTCGGGCGAAGAAAAAGAGACCGGGTTTTGGAACTATGCACCAATGAGCGCCGGTTGCTGACGAGCGTGATGCTGGCCTTTCGGAACAAGCTGCTGGCCGGCGGCAAGCCTACAGAGGACGTGAACGAGCTGCTGATCCGGCTGATGAAGTAAAAACTGAATAATACCAAAAGAGCGTCTGCTTCTGAAAAGAGGCAGGCGCTCTTTTTGCGCTTTGAGCTGTGAAACTCCACTAATTTGTGACTTTTCTGAAAACTTTCAAAAATCGATGTCGTTTTTTGGCCTCCGATGTTGCGGTAAGAGAGTAGAGGGACTTTTTGAAAACGCTGTAATTTGATGTCGTTTTCAAGGCATCTCATGTGGCTGTTAAGTAGTAGAGGAAAAAAGTTCCGATGCAGTGTTTACTTTTTTGCTTTTGATGTTGCGGTACAGGAGTAGAAGGAAAAGTTTCTGCCCGGTGTTTACTTTTTGCCTCAAAACCGTGCGGTACAGGAGTAGAGAAAGATTTTCAAAAAGTGAGAAATAGGATGTCGTTTTTTTGCCCTCCATGTTGCTGTAAGGGAATGGAGAGGTCAAGCAAACACAGGCTCCCCTTACCGGCAAATAAGTCGCTACAAAATATTTTCAAGAAGTTTCGAAAATAAATGTCGTTTTGGAGGCTCGAAGGTTGCGGTAGTGGTGTGGGAGGAGATTTTGCGAGAGATTGGCTCCGTTTTGGCGCCAGACGCGAGAGAGCACCGGGGCTTGGCTCCGTTTTGGCACCAAAAAGCTAAGACGAAAGCGGGTTTTAGTCGAGTGGCATCAATTTTGATGCCACCTTCAAAGGGCAAATCGGGCTGCGGCATCAAAATTGATGCCATAAAAGAAAATTTTCCGGGACACCCATAAAAATGCCCGCTCTCATTCCTTACTTAGTGAGGAGGTGATGTACGCCACCGAATAGAGCGGATAAATTTTTCGCCGATAACCCCCATAAAGACAGGCTCCCATCGCTTAACTAGTGAAGAGATATTTCGAAAATCGCAGCCATCAAAAAAACTTTCGCCTGATCTTAATTTTTCCGCTTTCCCGTGATCTACCCCTTGAGGGAAGAATTTTTCCGGTGATACCCGTAAAAACGGTGCTTCCCATTCCTAAGTTAGTGAGGGGACTCAAAAAACTTCTGCAAGGCTTAATTTTTTGCCTTTCTCGTGACCTACCACTTGAGGGACAAATTTTTCCGGCGACACCCATAAAATCGACCCTTCCCACTCATCCCTTAGTGAGGGGACATATCGAAAAATGGCGGTAACAAGAAAATTTTTCTCCACGCCTTAATTTTTCGCCGTTCCCGTGATCTACCACTTGAGAGAGAAAAAGTTTTCTCCGACACCCCCAAAAACGCCCATCTGAACTTACTAGCTAGTGAAGGGGTTCCTCAGAAGCATCCGATTCCCTCACCCGAAAAGGAGGTGATGCACCAACAGATAACTGAATAACCGTCACCGAAAGAGATATGACCGTGCGACGACCTCGAAAGAGCGAACACGGCGACGCCGCGGAGATCCCGGGGCAGGCATACAAAAACCGTATCGGAAGGACGGCGCAAACCACAAAACAAACTTACCAGCTAAAAAGAAAGAAGGTGAAAACACATGAACAAGATTCAACTGATTGACGCGGAGACGCTGTACTACAAGCCGCTGGCGCACCCGAGGATGCTCATTGACGGCATCCTCGCCGACGGGCTGGCGGTCATGGCCGGCGACTCCAAGATCGGCAAGAGCTGGATGGTCCTCTGGCTCTGTCTCCAGATCAGCAAGGGCGAGCCGGTATGGGGCATCCCCACCCGGAAAACCGACGTGGTGTATCTGGCGCTGGAGGACCGGGAGTGGCGCATCCAGCAGCGAATGCAGGAGCTGACCGAAGCGCCGCCGGAGAACCTGCATTTCGGCTTCTCCTGCGGTCAACTGGGCTCTGAGCTGGAAAGCCAGATCGAGGCCGTGCTGCAGGATTACCCCTCCACGGGGCTGATCTTCATCGACACGCTGCAGATGATCCGGGATAACGTCTCCGGGAAGGTCAATGCCTACGCCCAGGACTACCGGGATCTGTCTTCCCTGAAGAAGATCGCCGACAATCACGGCATCTGCATCTTTCTGGTGCACCACACCCGCAAGGATCGGGACAGCAGCAATATCTTCAACGATATGACCGGCTCCACCGGCATCATGGGCGTGGCGGACACGGTGATGATCCTCCGCAAGGAGGAGCGCTTCGGCGACGCTGCCGCCCTCTGCATCACCGGGCGCGACGTGGAGGAAAAGAAGCTGAAAATGCAGATGTGCGGCGTCTGCTGGGAGATCACCGAGGAACTCAATGCCGACGACCTGCACCGGGAGCGGATCCCCGATTTCGTGTATGAGGTCGTGGAGTTCCTTTTTGAGCACAGTAAATTTCAAGGCACCGCCACCGAGCTGCTGGCCGCCGTGGGCAACACCGAGCTGAAGCCCAACGTCGCCAGCAAGTATCTGACGCGGTATTACAGCGAGGTTTTCCTCCCCATGGGGATCAGCTACGAGTACCGCAAAACGGCGGCGGCCCGGCTGATCATCCTGGAGCTGCACGACGGTGCTGACGGTCATGACGATGCTTCCGGGAGCGAGGGGCTTGCGTCACAGAAGGCTGAGAATGACGGTATCGCCCCGCTTCCCCTTTTACCGTCACAGCCGTCATCTGCGTCACGGAAGGAGGCGGGCGAAAATGAAGCATCGTAACGCAGGAAGGCCCGTGGCTATACGCAGGCTTTTTATCCGTAAGGGTAACGAGCATGGGATTTGTGTAGCCGTACGGCTCCCAATTCCCCCGTATCTGCCGATACGAAAGGGGCCGGCCCCTGCAACCCCACCTAAAGGAGGTGAACACTATGCGCAATCGCACGGAGGAAATCAATGTGCGCGTCTTTAAGACTGAGAAGAATCTGATCCGCAGGAAGGCACGGAAATGCGGCATGAACATGTCCGAGTATCTCCGCACCCTGGGGACGGACACGGTGGTCAGAGAGGCGCCCAAGGAAGAACTGATGCAGGCCTACCGGAAGCTGACGCGGCTGCACGACGGCCTCCGCTACGAGGTCTCCATGGCGGCGTTCAGCGACGCGCTGACGGAGATCGAGGATCTGCTTTTGGTGGTCTACCACGGAAAGGAGGATGATACCGATGGCGGTGACGAAGATCTGGGCAATCCATGACAGTGTTTCCCGGGTGGTGGACTACTGCAGCAACCCGGAGAAGACCCGGCTGACGGATCTGGAGCAGGTGCTCATCTACGCCGCCAACAAGGCCAAGACACTGGACGAGGGCGAGCAGAGCTACGCCGTCACCGGGATCAACTGCCGCGCAGAAACGGCGGCGCAGGAGATGTCCACCGCCCAACGATGCTTCGGCAAGACCGGCGGCAACGTGGCCTATCACGCCTACCAGTCCTTCAAGACCGGCGAGGTGTCGGCGGCAGAGTGCCACCGGATCGGGCTGGAGACCGCCCGGCGACTCTGGGGCGACAGCTATCAGGTGCTGGTGGCGACCCACTTCAACACGGGGACCTACCACAACCATTTTGTCGTGAACTCCGTAGGCATGTGGGACGGGCGCAAGCTGGAAGCCAAGTACGGCGTCTACTACGCCCTGCGCGCCACATCGGACCGCATCTGCAAAGAGCACGGCCTGTCGGTGGTGCAGAACCCGCAGCGGCACAAGACCGCGCGCTCGGTCTACTTTGCCGAGAAGAACGGTGAGCCCACCCGCTTCAATCTGATGCGTGAGGCGCTGGACAAGGCGCTGAGCCTGTGCAGCAGTTGGTCGGAAATGACCACAGTGCTCCGCAAGCTGGGCTATGCGTTCGAGTGCGGCCCAACCCACAAGTACGCTACGATCCGGCCCTTCCGCTCCAGGAAGTGTACCCGCACCTTCCAGCTCGGCCACGCCTACGAAAAGGAGGCCATGCGGGAGCGGCTGCTGGAACACCAGCGGGACTACCGGGTGACACAGAGCTATTACGCCTTTCTGAAGCCCTATTCCAGAAGCTACGCAAGAGAAAACCCGCCTACGGAAGCGTACTACCGCAAGCGGGAGTTCTACTGCAAGGCGCCGCGCATCACCGGATATGTCAGCTTTTTCCGCGCCGTCGCTATCGTGCTGGGCGTCGCGCCCATGTATGAAAAGGAATACCAGCAGCCGCTGTCGGCGGAGTGCCGGGAGGCCTGCCGCCGTCTGGACCGGTATACCGCTGAAATGACGCTGGTGGAGCAAGAGCATCTGGAGACGCCGCAGGACCTGCAGCGCTATATCGCCCGGATCAACGCGGAGATCGACGAGGTGACAGACACCCGCAGCAAGGTCCGCAACAAGCAGCGGAACTGCACCGATCCGGCACGGATGGCGGAGCTCAAAAAGCAGTGCGCCGCCTGCACCGCGGTGCTGGCCGATCTGCGGAAGAAAAAGAAAACGGCCTGCGCCATCATCGAGGACCATCCGAAGCTCCGGGAGCTTTTGGAGAGTGAATTTGAGGCGCGGCTGGAGAACGACCCATATCTCTCGGAGCGGGAGAAAAGCGCCCTGCGGCAGCAGAACGCCCCAGTGAGAGAGGAAAAACAATATGTACGCTGATTACAGCAGAAAGAGAGATGATGAAATTGAAAAGCCAAACCATTGATTTGGGTCTGAGCGGCTATGACGAGCTGTTCATGACCGAGCAGGAGCGTGCGGACACCCGCAAGCCCAAGGTAGAGGAGCTTCCGCTTTCAGAGCTGACTCCCTTCAAGAACCACCCCTTCAAGGTGAAAAACGATGCGGAGATGGTGGAGCTGATGAAGAGCATCGCCGATGCAGGCGTGCTTTCGCCCGCCCTGGCGCGTCCGAAGGAGGGCGGCGGGTACGAGCTGATTTCCGGCCACCGGCGGCTTGCCGCCTGCAAGGCGCTTGGGATGGACACCATGCCGGTGATCGTCCGCACGCTGACCGACGAGGAGGCCGTCATTACGATGGTGGACAGCAACCTGCAGCGGGAGCACATTCTGCCGTCGGAAAAGGCCTTCGCGTACAAGATGAAAATGGAGGCAATGGATAGAAAACTTGGGAGGCCCAAAAATGTGGACCAAGTTGGACCACATTTTCGTGGACAGAGTACAGCGCAGTTACTGGGCGATGCCGCTGGTGACAGCGCTTCGCAAGTCAAGCGCTATATCCGCCTCACGAACCTGATCCCCGAGATCCTCCAGATGGTGGATGACGGAAAGATTGCCCTGACTCCGGCGGTGGAACTGTCGTATCTGCAGCCGTCCGAGCAGGAAATGCTCTTCTCCGTGATGGACTGCGACGAGGTGACGCCGTCGCTGTCCCAGGCTCAGCGGTTGCGACGCATGAGCGAGGAGCAGAGGTTCACGGACAGTGCAGTGATGCAGCTGATGTCCGAAGTCAAGGGCAATCAGGTGGAATATGTCAAGGTGCCGGTGGACAAGCTCCGCAGCTACTTTCGCCCGGACACCTCTATGAAACAGATGACAGAGACACTTGTCAAGGCTATGGAGTTTTACAACAGACATTTGGAGCGTCAGCGCCGAGACCGCGACGCCCGATGAAAGGAGAATTTACAATGAAAATCGTATATGACAAGAAATATCTGGCGGCAATGAAAAGAAGGCAGGAGCTTGACCAGATGATCGAAAAGTTTTCGGATGACGGATGCCTCCTTGTTGAGGATCTGTTCCAGGATTATTTGGCCGACTACGATTCCTGCGACTTTGAGCGAAGCTACGCCAAGCTTGCGGTCACCTTCTACGACGAGCTTGGGAACGAGCTCACCTTTATGCTCTCCAAGAAGGAGACCCAGTATGTGGTCAAGACAATCACCAAAAAGCTTGACAGCATGACTGTTGACGACGGAGGAGGTGGTTTCGATGACGAAGGCTGAAATCCAGGCCATGTATGAGGTAATGTTCACGGACTACCCCGACATTGTGAACATCGCCCAAGTCCAGTCCATGCTGGGTATCAGCCGCCATCTGGCCTACGAACTGATCGGCGACGGGTATATCCCAGGCATGAAGATCGGAAACGCCTACCGCGTTCCGAAGATCAACGTGATCCGCTACGCCCTCTCGGCGGGCAATCCCCAGCCGGCGGCGTAACAGCATAACACAGATTTGAACTGAAATGACACATTGGACGGGCACCCAAGTAGACCCTATAATAAAAGCGGTCCGAAAGGGTGCCCGTTCATACGCTGTCAGAAAAGGAGGTATAGATGAATGATAGCGGGACACCTGCAAATCAAAAACGACTACTATTTTATGGTCCTGAACTATACGGACGTCAACGGCAAGCGGAGACAGCCGTGGGTCGCGACGGGACTTCCCGCAAAGGGAAACAAAAAACGCGCCGAGAAGATGCTGATGGAGCTGCGGCAGAGCTACGTCCCTCCGGCAGCCAGCAAGGGAAACGGTGAGTTTTCCACCAATATGCTTTTCGCGGACTATATGGAGCTGTGGCTGGAAATCATTCGCGGCTCCGTGGAGAAAACGACCTTTTCCTCTTACACGCAGATGGTGAAGGGGAAAATCGTGCCGTATTTCCGCGAAACCGGCGTCTCCCTGGGTGGGCTTCAGGCGCGGCATATTCAGAGCTTTTATCTGCATGAGTTGAAAACCGTTTGTGCCAACACGGTGATCAAGGAGCACGCCAATATTCACAAGGCTCTGAAATATGCCGTCAAGATGGACCTCATTCCGTACAATCCCGCCGACAAGGTGGAGCGTCCGAAGAAACAGAAGTTTATCGCAGATTACTACCGCCTGGAGGAGCTGGAGCAGCTTTTTGAGGCGACGAAGGACCATCCCTTTTCTCTGCTGATCCAGATGACCGCCTTCTACGGACTGCGGCGCAGCGAGGCCCTTGGCCTGAGATGGGACGCCATCGACTTTGAGCGTAACACCATCACCATCAGGCATATTGTAACAACGGCCAAGGTAGACGGCAAGTATGAGGTCATCCGCGCAGACCGGGCGAAAAACACCTCCAGCCTGCGCTCTCTCCCCTTGGTGCCGGATATCCGGGAGAAGCTGCTGGCCCTGAAGGAGCAGCAGAAGGAGGACAAGCGGATCTGCGGAGACTGCTACGGCAAGGAGTACGAGGGCTACGTCTTTGTGGACGCCATGGGAAATCTTTTCAACCCCAAGACCTTGTCCGCCGTTTTCAGCAGGCTCCTCGAGAAGGCCGGCCTGCGGCATATCCGCTTTCACGATCTCCGGCATAGCTGCGCCTCGCTGCTGCTGGCCAACGACGTGCCTATGAAGCAGATCCAGGAATGGCTGGGCCACAGCGACATCAGCACCACGGCGAATATCTACAGCCATCTGGACTACAAATCCAAGCTCACGTCGGCAAATGTGATGGACAATATTCTCACCTTGCCGGACTCCGCACAGTCTGGATGGCGCACATGATTTCTTGCCGAAAATGATGTCTACGAATGGCAGATTGCCCAAGGAGAGGCCGGTTTTTGGGGCCTGTCAGTCGCTTGACTGACGGCCTCTCCACTCGCCGCTAATCGAGCTGGTTTTGTCAAATTTGAGTCGTTTGACTCTCCAGGACAAGTTGACCGTTCCGATCCCGTATGGCACCACCTGGACAGGCTGGATTATATGTCTTCTTGCCGGAAGTCGTGTGCGTCAATGTCTGTTTGGGACAAAAGAATAAACCCAGTCATATCGGCTGAAAGCCTTGATATGACTGGGTTCTGGCGGAGGGTGTGGGATTCGAACCCACGTGGGCTTTCACCCAAACTGATTTCGAATCAGCCCCGTTATGACCACTTCGATAACCCTCCGTGTATCTCAGTGTATATCCTGTTTTGGAAAAAAGCAAGACAACACGCAAGAACGATATGAACTTGTGAAAATTCGATCCCGGAGGATCTCTTGTGCAGTCGGAAAAGTTCGCGGACGTTCTGACCTTTGGAATCGAATCTTTCGAGTCAGCCCCGTTATGACCACTTCGATACCACTCCGTGTATGTTAAACACGGTCAGAACACCTTGAACCTCAAAAAAGAGGGAAAACCAAAATGTTAGAACGGCGTGTTAGAACAGCGAAATATTTAGTTTTTAGAACCCGCGAAAACCCTTGAAACCAAAGGGAAACGGGTGGACGAAAAAGCCTGAGCCGCGGAGGATTTCGAGTGCTGCACCATCGACCACTCGGACAACTCTCCGTATCTATTTTCATCCGGCTTTCTTTCCAAAAATTTGCTCAAAAATCCGTTGGAGAGAAAACGGGAGAGATGACAAAAAATATTCAATTAAAACTTTTGAAAACTCAGAGTTAGCAGAAGCTTTTTAACCCATCTGAAATCATTGCTTTGATAACTATACTATTGTATCATACATTTTTCTATCATGCAACGCATATTTTCTCCGGGAGGGGATTTTATGGTTATGATTTACGGCATCGGCATATTTGACAAGTATCTTGCGGCGCTCTCAATGGTGGGCATCAGGGGGGAGGTTTCCGCCAGTCTGGCTATGGCGCGGCGATGCAGCGGCTTGCTGCTGCCGGGCGGCGGCGATATTTTCGGGCAGCTTGGCCCGGATGAGACGGCGGTGATACGCGCTGTAATACGCCGCCAGCGCCCGATTCTGGGAATCTGCCGGGGGATGCAGGCGCTGAACATCTATTTCGGCGGCACGCTGCATAGCCGGATCGCGGGGCATCAGCAGCCATGCGGCGACATGATACATCCTACCTGTGCTGCAGGGCCAATAGCTGGCCTTTTAGGGCCGCGGCCTGCCGTTACCAGCAGCCATCATCAGGCGGTAAAGACGCTGGGGCGGGGGTTGACGGTCTGCCAGTGGGCGGAGGACGGCGTGGTGGAGGCAGTGATCCATAAAGAACTGCCAGTGCTGGGCGTTCAGTATCACCCGGAGCGGCAGAGCTTTGCACAATACCGCGGCGATGCCGCGGATGCGGCCGAGCTGTTTCGCTGGTGGGCGGAGCAGATAGAAAAAAATAAAAGAGAATAATTTTGATTTTCTTCTTGACATATGGGATATACCTATGCTAAAATAACAAAGCTGACGATTTCTGCGGAGGGCCCATGCGGGTGTAGCACAATGGCCAGGGCACCAGCCTTCCAAGCTGGGGATGCGGGTTCGATTCCCGTCACCCGCTCCAACTTGTCATCATGCGCCAGTAGCTCAGCTGGATAGAGCAACTGCCTTCTAAGCAGTAGGCCAGGGGTTCGAGTCCCTTCTGGCGTGCCATTTTTCTATGTCGTCGGTTGATCCCATGTGGATGTCCATGTGGTGGGTGTAGCTCAGTTGGTTAGAGCACCGGATTGTGGTTCCGGGTGTCGAGGGTTCGAGTCCCTTTACCCACCCCACAGAAGATCAGGGATCAGGAAATATCCTGATCCCTGATTTCTTTTTTCCGCACAGGGGTGTCGCCAAGTGGTAAGGCAAGGGACTTTGACTCCCTCATCCGCTGGTTCGAGTCCAGCCATCCCTGCCAGATATTTGCCGGGCCGTCAGGGCCTGTTTAGCATATTTGCTCCGTTAGCTCAGTAGGTAGAGCACCTGCCTTTTAAGCAGGGTGTCCGGGGTTCGAATCCCCGACGGGGCACCAAAAACAAAAGACGCCCTTGCGGCGTCTTTTATTTTTGTGATTGCCCCCGGGGAGTCGAAGTTTATACCCCCTTGTGGGGTGAATCCCCGACGGAGCACCAAAAACAAAAGACGCCCTTGCGGCGTCTTTTATTTTTGCTGTCCTCGCGCTTCTCACTGTCTAGTTCCACCCGCCGCCTTGAGGCCGTCCACCTGCTCATCGGTCAGCCCCTTACCCTTCAAAAGTTTGCGTGTAAGTGCCATGACACTATCTCCTTTTCTTTGACCGCGTTTCTTCGCAGATTTTACTTAAAACAAAAGAGCCAACCGGCTACAAAGTTGTAGTCAGCTGGCTCTTCGTGCCACTTCCGGGCGCTCCATTGCGCCGCAGGAATACTATTCAAAAATTATTTTTTCAGTTCTTCCGCTTTAATGATCTGCGCCTTGACACTACCATCCTTCATGCTCTTTAACTGTACCCGCAGGCCAGCAGCAAGCGCCCGTTCAATGGCGGCTTTTAGCTTATCGTCAATCATATACGCGCCTCATTCTGCGTCATTGATAACAAACCATTTGCATTTCTCACAAACCTCGTTTGCTCTGTCCATGTCAAACGGTTCCCGCAGACGCGCAGAGTTCATTTCATCAGCGCGGACTTCCTGCACCTCTACGCACTCCGACCATATGGTTTCTCTCTCATACAGCGGGCAATTATGCCGTGCAATAGGACTTCTTGCCATGTCATTTTCCCTCCAAATAATCACGATATTTTTTCGCAGCTTTTCCGGCACAACAGTCACGATTTCGTTCTTCGTGTTTAGAATGACATATCCGTTGTCCGCCAAGAATTTAAGCGTTTGCCGGTCAGTCTGGTATAATGTCAGTCTGCTGTTATTGATTATACCCTGTGCAGCATCAATGTTCAAGCCGCTTCTGTCCGGCCTGGTCTCAAGATTCTCCCAAAAGTGCTGCTTTGCATCGGTAATCTGCGGCTTCCCAACATCGATCACATATTGGCGCTCGGAAAACTTGTCCTTTATCTTCCATGCAATGGCGTATTCTTTCAGCGGCGCAAACATCTTTAAATCCGTAAGTTCTCCGCCATACAGCGCCTTCATTCGCTCACGTTGCTCCGGCAATCCCGCCGCCGCGCTAAACTCGTGGTATTTTGCGTTTAACCGCCGCAGATGGATACTTGCAGTCTGTGCGCCTTTCCTTCAACCCCGCAGAATCGTATGGTACGATGGCGCTTGTCATCAGTCTCTGCTCCGTGCAGCAAAAAGCCTTGTAACCCCACGGATTACAACGCTTTTCATGTTATGCTTGCCGGTGATGTGTCAGTGTCCCTACCTGTTGGGAGGCGCTGTATCCTGCGCATATTGCGCTCACGCCAGAATATCCGTCAGATCATCCAGACCTGTAGCGCGTGTGACCACCACCACATGATCCCCATCCTCAATGGTCGTCATACCGCTGGGGATAATGGTTTTGTCGTCACGCACGATGGCGGCCACCAGCAGCCCTTTGCGCAGGGACAGCTCCTTCAGAGGCTTCCCCAGAATGGAGCGGCTGGAGGCGGCAGCGGTAAAGGACAGCGCCTCCACATGCCCGCCCAGCATCTTATAAAGGCTTTCCACCTTACTGCCCTCGGCATTACCCAGTGCCCGCACATAGCGCAGGATCTGGCTGGAGATAATATCCTTGGGAGAAATAATCGAGTCGATCCCGGTGCTGTCGATCAGCTCCATGTAATTGGGACGTGTCATTTTCGCCAAAACCTTCGGGACGCCGCTGCGTTGGGCGTGCATGGCCATCAGCAGGTTTTCCTCGTCCCGGTTTGTCACCGCCACAAATGCATCGGCGTCCAGAATTCCCTCCTGCTGCAGCAGCGTATTGTCGGTTCCGTCGCCCTGAATCACCAGCACATGGGGCAACTGCGCTGACAGGCGCAGGCACTTGTCAGCGTCCATTTCCACAATGCGTACACTGGTGCTGGTTTTTTGCAGCTCCCACGCCAGATACATGGCGCTGCGGCTGCCGCCCAGCACAGAAACTTTTTTGACTTTTTGCCAGGTGCGTCCCATCTCTTTCAGCACCCGCTGCAACTCCGGCTTGGCGCCCAGCATATAGACCCGGTCTCCCGCCGAAGGGGTATAACCGCCATCGGGAATGATGTAGTCCCCCTGATGCTCCGCCGCGCAGACCAAGACCTCTGCCTGCCGCAGCCGGTGGGATTGACTGAGCGGGACACCGCAGATATTGTCGCTTTCTGTAACCTGAAAGCCGATCATATCGATACGGCCCCGCGCAAAAGGCTCCACACTGAAAGCGGTGGGGAAGGCCAGAATCCGGGCAATTTCCTGCGCTGCGGCCAGGTCCGGGTTGATCACCATATCCAGACCGATCTCTTTTTTCAGAATCTCCTCGTCCCGGCGGTAATCGGTGTTGCGCACACGGGCAATGGTATGGCCCGCGCCCAGCTTTTTGGCGATCAGGCAGCACACCAGATTGATCTCGTCCTGATTGGTCACGGAAATCACCAGATCAGCAGTGCGGACGCCTGCCTCCAGCAGGACGCTGATACTGGCGCCGTTACCCTCTACACACAGTACATCCATTGTGCTTTCTGCCTTGCGCAGCGCGTTGGTGTTGGCATCCACCATCACGATATCGTGATCCTCCTGCGCCAGTGAGTTGGCGATAGCATATCCGACCTTGCCGTTTCCGACAATGATAATTTTCATAAAGTTCCTCCTGCACAGGCATATAGCCTCCATGCTATACAGTGTAACACAGGTGGTTTCAAATGAAAAGGACTTTTTCCTGTGGCCGGAAGCATGCCGTAAAACTGTTTGAAAAAGAAGCGTGAATTGTAATCTTGTATCTTGCGAAAAAGCCGGACTGTGCTATAATAATTCTGCCTAAAATCAAAACTGCACAACCGAAAACACAGGAGAAGGACGGAAAAACATGGACAATCTGACAAAAATCATCCGCGAGGAGATTGACAAACAATATAAGAGCGTGCGCCAGTTCGCGTTTGCCGTAGGCGTGCCGCTCTCCACGGTGAACAGCGCGCTGCATAACGGCGTGGGCGGCTCCAGCTTTGACACGGTGCTGCGCCTGTGCAGAGTGCTGGGCATCAAGGCGCTGGGTGATGACGCAGCATTCTATCTGACGGATGCGACCGAGAAGCTGCTGACACAGTATGCTCGGCTGGATGACTATGGCCGTCACACTGTTGCCTCGGTTATGAAGGTGGAATACGACCGCTGCACCGAACTGAGCAGACCGGAGCTGGAGGAGCGCAGCAGCGTCAATATCTGACGGAAAACCCGATAGGAAAAGCCGCATGGAGAGCTCCATGCGGCTTTTTTCAGCGCAGACAGTTTTTTACATCCTCAAATGCGCTGTCCATGGCTTTTCCCATCCGCTCCACGGTGTTTTTGACGGCGCGGCGGGCCTTGCGGTCAGAGGACATGCGATCCACCGTAGCGCCTGCCACCACGCCGACGCACAGTCCGCAGATAAAGGAAGTCAGCTTCATGCATGTGTCACTCCTTTGAAAAACATTGGGTGCGCTCTAATTGCATCCGCTGTCAGTTTGCCCGGGAAAGCGACAAAAAATACGGTGCATTATGACATGCTTTAACGTCTGTTTGGGGGCAATATACTTGCCAAAAAAGGTACGAAATGGTACAATAAACTAATTAAGAAATTTTGCGAAAAAAGGAGCGCGCTATGTCCATCGAAAAATTGCAGTCGGCCATCCGGGAGAAGAGAACGCCGGTGGCTTTGGGTCTTGCGCCGGAGATCGAAAAGATCTCGCCCAAGATTTTGAAAAATTTTGAAGAAATGTTTGGCCCGGGAATGATGGCCAACGCCGAGACGCTGCGTTTTCACGCCTGTCAGGCGATGGATGCAGTGCAGGATAAATTGCCCGCTGTGGTTATTAGCGCGGAACACTATCTGCGCTGGGGAATGGGCAGCGATTTGCTGAGCAACCTTATTGGCGCCGCTGCGGCCAGAGGGCTGTACAGCATTGTGGATTGCCGTACTACCCGTCCGCAGTTGTGGCTGACGAGCCCCATGATGGGCGATGCGCTGACGGTGATGCCTTATGTGGGCGGTGATTGTGTGCCGCAGGACACGGATAAAGCAGTATTTGCCGTGGTGCGCACGGCAAACGAGACCTCCGGTGAGGTACAGAACCTGATTGCGGGAGATCGCCCGCTGTATGCGGCGCTGGCCCAGCAAATGGGACGCAGAGGCGCGGCACTGATGGTGGAGACCGGGTACAGCCTGGACATCAAAGAGGTACGCAAGCGGGCGGCAGATGCCTTTTTACTGCTGCCGCACTGCGACGGGCAGAACGCACTGCCCGCTTTTGACGATCTGGGCCATGGCGCCATGGTGGTGGACTACTCGCTGCAATACGGCGGCGATGTGGATCAGGCGATAAAAGAGATGAAGGCGTGGGTGAGTGTACTGTGACCACTGTATATTTGATCCGCCATGCTGAGGCGGAGGGCAATTTGTACCGCATTGCCCACGGACAGTATGACGGCCTGATTACGGACCGGGGCTATCAACAGCTGCGGGTGCTGAAAAAACGGTTTGACGCGGTGACGATTGACGCGGTATACAGCAGTGACCTGTTTCGGGCCCGTACCACAGCCCGGGCGATCTATGAGCCGAAGGGACTGGAGCTGCATCTGGAGCCGGCCTTCCGGGAGATTCATATGGGCTGCTGGGAAGGGCACACATGGCAGGAGCTGACCACCGCCTATCCCGCGCAGATGCTCTATTTCAACCGCCGACTGGATAAATTCCATGTGGCCGGCAGCGAGACGGCGCAGCAGGTGCTGGATCGCTATATTCCGGCGCTGAAGCGTGTGGCGGCGGAAAATGACGGCAAGACCATTGCTGTATTCAGCCACGGTGCGGCCATGCGGATGGTGCTGGGCACGCTGAACGGTTTGCCGCTGTCGCAGGTGGGGGAGACGCCCCACGGCGACAACACGGCGGTCTCTCTGCTGGAGATCAACGGCGACGATATCCGCGTGGTGTATATGAACGACAACAGCCATCAGGTAGAGGCGGGGCTTTCCACCTTTGCCAAGCAGACATGGTGGCGGGATAAGCGGATGATGAGCGGCGGCCAGTATTATAAGGATATGGACGAGACCACAGCGGCACGCTTCGGCGTTCCGGCAGGGGGAAAGCGCATCGCCGTGTGGTTTGAAAATGAGCCGGTGGGCGCGGTGCAGCTGCTGCCGGATCAGGCAGCGGATGCCGGCTGGATCGGCTACTATTATCTGGAACCCACCATGCGGGGGAAAAACTACGGCATTCCGCCGCTGGGACAGGCGGTGCAGTTTTACCGCGCCCGGGGCCTCGACCGGCTGCGGCTGCGGTGCCCGGAGGAACAGACGCGGGGCTTCTTCGCCCATTATGGCTTCTATCCGCTGGAGGGCGATGTGATGGAGAAATATATCGGCTATGAGCCGCGGGAGATCGTATGGTAAAGGGAACGGAATTTTTGCCGGTGAACCGTGAGGAGATGATCCAGCGGGGCTGGTACTACTATGATTTTCTGGTGGTGACGGCAGACGGCTATATCGACCACCCCAGCTTCGGCAGCGCCATTATTGCCCGGCTGCTGGAGGGGGAGGGGTACCGCGTGGCGGTGCTGGCCCAGCCGGACTGGCATGACGCGGAAAGCTTTCGCGCCATGGGAAAACCCCGGTACGGCGTGCTCATCGGCGGCGGCAATCTGGACTCCATGGTGGCCCATTACACAGTGGCCAGGCGGCGGCGGACGCAGGACCTGTACAGTCCCGGCGGCAAGCTGGGCTTCCGGCCTGACCGGCCCACCATCGTATACGCCAACCGGGCGCGGGAGGCGTTTCCCGATACGCCCATCATCATTGGCGGATTGGAAGCGTCACTGCGGCGGTTTGCCCACTACGACTACTGGGACGACAGGGTGCGCCGCCCCATCCTGTTTGATGCGCCTGCCGACCTGCTGGTGTACGGCATGGGAGAGAGCGCCACGGTGGAGATCGCCCGCCGTCTGGCGGCGAAAACACCGGTAAGCGACATTACCGACGTCCGGGGTACCGCCTGCATTGTGACCGATCCGGAGAGATGCCGGTATCATGAGGTGAAATGCCCCTCCTTTGAGGAGGTGCAGCAGGATAAGAGCGCCTACGCAAGAGCTACGAAGGTGCAGTATGACGAGCATGATCCCATCCGGGGAAAGGCGATCTTACAGCAGTGTCAGGGCCGCTGGCTGCTGGTAAATCCCCCTCAGCGCCCGCTGAACCGACAGGCGCTGGACAGACTCTATGACCTGCCGTTTACCCGAGAGGTGCACCCTATGTATACCGAGGGCATTCCGGCCATTGAAGAGGTGCGCTTTTCCATTTGCCACAACCGCGGCTGCTTCGGCGGGTGCAATTTCTGCGCGCTGGCTTTTCATCAGGGACGGATGGTCACCTCCCGCAGTATCGAATCTGTGCTGGCGGAGGCGGAACTGCTGACCCACGATCCCCGCTTCAAGGGTTATATCCATGATGTGGGCGGCCCCAGTGCCAACTTCCGCCATACCTCCTGCCGCCAGCAGAAGGAGCACGGCATGTGCAAGGGAAAATCCTGTCTTGCACCGGAGCCTTGTAAGAATCTGGACGCCGACCACAGCGAATACACGGAACTGCTGCAGCGGATGCGGCGGATTCCCGGGATCAAAAAGGTGTTTGTCCGCAGCGGTGTGCGGTACGACTACATGTTGCAGGACAAAAACAAGGACTTTTTCCGCGAGCTGGTGGACTATCATATCAGCGGCCAGCTGAAGGTGGCGCCGGAGCACTGCGTCAGCACGGTGCTGGACTATATGGGAAAGCCCCACTTTGATGTGTTTTTAAAGTTCTGGCGGCAGTACCAAAAGCTGAACGAGTCCGACGGACGGGAGCAGTATCTGGTGCCCTATCTTATGTCCTCTCATCCCGGTTGTACCCTTAACGACGCGGTGGATCTGGCGGTGTTTCTCAAGCGTACCGGTCACCAGCCGGAGCAGGTGCAGGATTTCTATCCCACCCCCGGCACCATGTCCACCTGCATGTACTATACCGGCATTGATCCGCGCTCTATGAAGCCGGTGTATGTGGCCCGCGATCCCCATGAAAAGGCATTACAGCGGGCGCTGCTGCAATGGGGCCGCGGCGATAAGCGTGCCTTGGTGATTGAGGCGCTGGAGAAGGCGGAGCGTACCGATCTGATCGGCTTTACGCCGGAGTGCCTCATCCGTCCGGTCAAGGGTGAGAAGTATTTTGCCCTGAAGCCGGAGGAGCGTCAGCAGCCGCCGAAAAAGAAGAAAGAAAGCCGCCCCCAAAAGCCGGATGGCGCTGACTGCCGTTCTCGCCGCTCCGACGGGCAAAAGGGGCGGATGTCTCCCAAGAAAAAAGCGGCATTTGCCAAGCAAAGAGCCAAGAAGAAATAGCAAAATATTCATTTAATAATAAGCAGGGGTCGCCTTATGGCGGCCCCTGCTTATTTTGTGGGTCGAGATTCGCAGAAAAAGCAGTTGTTGTGCAGTAAAATGCAAAAGCTTGCGGAAATATACAAAAATCTTGAAGAACAGCGGCAAATTGCTTGCTGGATGTCGGGAAAAACAAATAATTAAACGATCATTCAGAAAGCATTTCCCGCAAAAGTGCGATTTCTTTTGCGTAGCCGGGCAGCTCGTTGGGGGTTTCCAGCACCATGGGCAGCCCCTGTAGAGCGGGGTGATTCACGATGCGGCGAAAGGTATCAATCCCCAATGTCCCCTCGCCGATGCGGGCGTGTCGATCCTTCCGCGCACCGCAGGGGTTAAGACTGTCGTTGATATGCAGCGCCTTTAAACGGGTAAGGCCGATGACGCGGTCAAACTCTGTCAGGACGGCATCCAGATCAGCGCGGATGTCATATCCGGCGTCAGAGACATGGCAGGTATCCAGACATATGCCCAGCTTGTCATTCAGATCTACCCGATCGATTATTTCCCGCAGCTCCTCAAACCGTCCGCCGATTTCGGTGCCTTTTCCTGACATGGTTTCCAGCAGCACAGTTGTGTGAATTTCCGGTGTCAAGATGGCGTTGAGCGCATCGGCAATCAGGATGATGCCATTCTCAATCCCCAGACCGGTGTGGCTGCCGGGATGAAAATTATAGAGGTTGCCGGGGAGATAATCCATGCGCCGCAGGTCGTCCTCCAGCGTCATATGGGCAAATTCTCGCGTGCGCGCATCCTTGGAGCATGGGTTGAGCGTATAGGGCGCGTGGGCGACCAGCGGGCCGAAGCGGTGCTGGCGGCATAGTTTCATCAGCGCTTCAGCGTCGGCCGGGTCAATGGGCTTGGCCTTGCTGCCGCGAGGATTGCGTGTGAAGAATTGCATCGTGTCGGCGCCCAGAGACAGGGCGGTTTCACCCATGGCCAGCAGTCCGGCAGAGGGCGAAAGATGACAGCCGAGATAAATCATATAACCTCCTAAAATTTACAACAAAAAGGTGGCGCAATCCGCCTTGCCGTTTTCAATGGTGAGAATGCCATAGGTGGGATGCAGCGAATCGCCGATAGAGCCGGGATTCATGGTGTACAGCGTGCCGTCGTAGTCCACCATGGGGCGGTGTGTATGGCCGAAGAGCAGCACGTCTGCGCCCCACTCGCGGGCTGCATACTGCGCGGATAGCACAGAGGCCTTGACGTTGCGGGTATGGCCGTGCATCATCAGAATACGAACACCTTCAAGCTCCAGAAGGCGCTCCGCCTCGCTGAGATTGCCCCAGTCGCAATTGCCGGGAATGGTTTCCAGCGGCAGCTGCGGAAAGCGGCGGCACAGCGCCTGCGTATCCCGCACGCAGTCACCCAGATGGAGGATCTGGCGGGGCTGGGTCAGCTCTACACAGCGGATCATGTTATCCACAGCCCCGTGGGAGTCGGACAGAACCAGTATTTTCATATTTGGGAACACCTCGCTTTGCCACTAAAGTCTACCATAAAGCAGTTGAAAAGTACAGGGTTCTTCGTTACAATAGAAGGAAAAGGGGGCGGTAGTATGACAGGCGGGATCGTGGAAATTGACCTGCACGGAAAGAATGTGTATCAGGCGCGCCTGACCATTGACGCGGCGCTGCGGCGGGCGCGGAGCAGCACCTACCGGCTGCGGATCATCCACGGCTATCAGGGTGGAACAGCGCTGCGGGATATGGTACGGCAGGAGTATACCGGGCGGGTGGCCCGGGTGGTGATATTGGATCAGGGACGCACCGATCTGGTGCTGCGGGAGTTTTAATCATGAAGCTGAAGATCGCACAAATTCAGATGACCGTAACGAAAGACCGGGAGGAGAATATCCGCCGCGCATGCCGCCTGGTGCACGAGGCGGGAGATGTGGACATGGCAGTGCTGCCGGAGATGTTCTGCTGTCCCTACGACAATGCCTGCTTCCGCCAATATGGCGAGGCGGAGGGCGGCGCGGCATGGCAGGCGCTCAGCGCACTGGCAGCGGCGCGGCATATCTGGCTGGTGGGCGGCACCGTGCCGGAATTGGCGGAAGGCCGCGTATACAACACCTGCTATGTGTTCGACCCGGAGGGGCGGTGTGTGGCCAAGCACCGCAAAGTACACCTTTTCGATATCGATATCCGTGGCGGGACGCGGTTTATGGAGTCGGAAACGCTGGCGGCCGGCGACCGGGTGACCACCTTCCCCACGCCGTGGGGGATAATGGGCGTCTGCGTGTGCTTCGATCTGCGGTTTGCGGAACTGTCGCAGCTGATGGCGCTGGCCGGAGCGCAGGTGATTTTCGTGCCGGCGGCCTTCAACATGCATACCGGCCCGGCGCATTGGGAACTTCTGTTCCGCTGTCGGGCGGTGGATCAGCAGTGCTACATGGTGGGCACCGCAACGGCGCGCGATGTACACGCGGGCTACGTGGCATGGGGCCACTCCATTGTGTGCGATCCGTGGGGCACGGTGGTGCACCAGTGCGGCGCGGGGGAAGAGACCGCCGTGGTGACACTGGATATGGAGCGTGTGGCGGATATACGGCAGCAGCTGCCGGTGCTGTCGGCGCGCCGCACGGATGTGTATACGCTGCGGGAAAACCGGCTGCCGCCGCAAACGGAATAAGAATAGCGTAGATAAAGGCTCCCTCCGGGGGAAGCAGCGGAAGAAAACGCTGCGTCTCCCAGCGGGAGCCTTTTGTGCTGCCAAAGCCATTCCCGGACAACAAAAAGCGCCGTATTACTACGGCGCTTTTTGTGTTACTTGGGAATTCGTACCGAGGTACGGGGTACAGTTAGCGGTTGTACTTTCTCTTTCTGCCAATTACCGCAGTTCCCATCAGCACACCGCCGCTGACGAACAGCAGGGCGAACCACAGGGACAGGTTGCTGGCATCACCGGTCTTGGGGCTTTTCAGTGCGCCAGTGTTCGTCGTACTGCTGGTATCGTCGGACACCTGGGGGAAGCGGGGGTTGTTGTTTGGACCGTAGTAGAAGTTGATCACATTCTCATCAACGTCGATGATAATCGTTTCCTTGGCAGGATTGCAAGGCCAATAACCCTTAATGAAAATGGCTTTTTCGGTGACTGCAGTACCAAAGGTCTGATTTTCCACGGTCTTGGGCTTGGCCAGCTCCTTGCCGGTACCCTTCTCCAGATACTTGACGGTGTAAGTCAAGTCGGTGCGAGCGGTGTAGTAGAAGGTGATCTCGTTCTTGTCGGCATTGATGGTGAACTTCTGCTCAGAGGGCTCGACCTTATCATAGCCGGTGATGTCGATGGCCTTCTCGGTGACTTCAGCGCCGAAGGTCTGCTTGTCAACAATCTTGGGATCGTGCAGCTTCTTGTCGGTACCCTTCTCCAGATACTTGACGGTGTAGGTCAAGTCGGTGCGAGCAACGTAGTTGACGGTGTACTCAGCGCCGCTTTCAACCTTAGTACCGGCGTCAGGATACGTGTCGTTCTTGGGATCCAGCTTGTAGCCTTCGTACTTGTTAGCGGGAGCGGGGATGCCGCCTTCGGCGATGGCAATCATGGCAGGGTTGTCATTAACCCACGCAGTACCCTTGACAACAACCGTATCAGCATCCTGCGGCTTGCCCTCGATGGTGTACTTGACGGTGTACTGAGTTTCCTTGGTCTGTTCATTATCCTTGGCGTAAGTCAGGGTGATGAGTTGCTTGTCGTCAACCTTATCGCCCACCTTCACGTTAGGAGTTATGCTGACAAACTTGTAGCCGGTATAGGTGTTCGGATTCAAGGAATCAGCCTGAATCGTAATCTTAGAATCGTTGATCCAGACGTTCTCGGT
>Ga0129314_1000635_pt1 | contig 34314 bp, 27 predicted proteins | sample O1111metagenome_FD_94431 | JGI IMG/M metagenome (GOLD analysis project Ga0129314, IMG submission 94431) | Orangutan individual fecal microbial communities from fecal samples from Wisconsin, USA - O1111 metagenome | ecosystem: Host-associated > Mammals > Digestive system > Large intestine > Fecal... | reverse complement strand
TTTTTATATGGCCTGAACACGGCTTGGGGCGGCTGCCCGATTTCGGGAACGCTCATCGACCCCCTGCTGTGGCAGAGCCGAATGATGAAAAGGAGTGTTTTTCCCATGCTGCTCAAGGAACAGAAACAGGAAGTCATCCAGGCCAATGCCCTGCACGAGGGCGACACCGGTTCCCCCGAGGTCCAGATCGCGATTCTCACCCGCAGGATCAACGACCTGACCGAGCATCTCAAGGCCAACAAGAACGATCACCATTCCCGCCGCGGTCTGCTCAAGATGGTTGGACGCAGAAAGAACCTGCTCAACTATCTGATGAAAAACGACATCGAGCGTTACCGCGCGATTATCGCCAAGCTCGGCATCCGTAAGTAAGGAACTGACGGAAAGGCAGGTGTACATGCAGTACGCCTGCCTTTCCGTACAAATAAGCGGGATTCGGCCTTGCGCTGCAGCAGTGAATCGAGCCCTTGAGCCGTCATCGAGGGTTGGCTTCATCGCTTCGGCGTCCGGCCCGTCCCCTTTCCAAAAGGAGGATTATCATTGGTATTCGCACACAGAATTTTTGAAACCGAGTTCGCCGGACGCACCATGAGCTTTGAGGTCGGCAAAATCGGCATGCTCGCCAACGGCGCCTGTATCGTCCGCTACGGCGAGACGACAGTGATGGTGAACGTCACCATGAGCAAAAAGCCGCGCGAGGGCATCGACTTTTTTCCGATGTCGGTCGACTTTGAGGAAAAGCTCTATGCCGCCGGCAAAATCCCCGGCTCCTTCCTGCGCCGGGAGGGACGCCCCTCCGACCGGGCGATTCTGGCTTCCCGCCTGGTGGACCGGCCGATGCGCCCCCTCTTCCCCAAGGATCTGAGAAACGACGTCACCATCATTATGACGGTGCTTTCCTACGACCCCGACTGCTCGCCTGAAATCTGCGGCATGATCGGCGCCTCCTTCGCCCTCTCGATCTCGGATATTCCGTGGGGCGGCCCGATCGCGGGCTGCGCCGTGGGCCTGATCGACGGCGAACCGGTACTGATGCCCGGCGAGGAGCAGCAGCAAAAGAGCACGATGAATCTGACCGTTGCGGGCGATGTGAACAAGGTCTGCATGATTGAGTGCGCGGCCGATCAGGTTCCCGAGGACCTGATGATGAAGGCGATCATCGCCGGCCACAAGGAAGCGGCCAAGATGGCGCAGTTCATTGCCGACGTCAAAGCCGAAATCGGCGTACCCAAGGTTCCCTATACCGAAGTGGTTGTCGATCCCGAGCTGTTTGAGAAGGTCAAGGAATTTGCCGTTGACCGGGTGCGCGAAGCCCTCGACACCGATGACAAAAATGTCCGCGAGGAGCGTCTCAAGCCAATCGAGGCGGATATTCATGAGAAGTTCGAAGAGGAATATCCCGACCTCGCCTATCAGCTCGACGAGGCCATCTATAAGCTGCAGAAATTTGTCGTCCGCCGCTGGCTGCTCGACGACGGCAAACGGGTTGACGGCAGAAAGCTCGATGAAATCCGCCCGCTTTCGGCCGAGGTCGGCCTGATCCCGCGGGTCCACGGCTCCGCCCTCTTCACCCGCGGCCAGACGCAGGCGTTGACCATCACGACTCTGGGCGCGGTTTCCGAGGCGCAGATCCTCGACGGTATCGGCTCCGAGGACCGCAAACGCTATATGCATCAGTACAACTTCCCGTCCTACTCGGTCGGAGAAACCCGTCCCTCCCGCGGCCCCGGCCGCCGCGAAATCGGCCACGGCGCGCTTGCGGAAAAGGCTCTGCTCCCGGTGATCCCTTCCGTGGAGGAGTTCCCCTATGCGTTCCGCGTCGTCTCCGAAATCACCAGCTCGAACGGCTCGACCTCGCAGGCTTCGATCTGCGCCTCGACCCTCTCGCTGATGGACGCGGGCGTTCCTCTGAAGGCCCCCGTCGCAGGCATCTCCTGCGGGCTTGTCACCGAGGGCGACCGCTGGATCACGATGGTTGACATCCAGGGCGTCGAGGACTTCTTCGGCGATATGGACTTCAAGGTGGGCGGCACCAAAGCGGGCATCACCGCCATCCAGGTGGATATCAAGATCGACGGTCTGACCTATGAGATCATCGAGGAGGCGCTGCGCAAGACCCGCGAAGCCCGCTTCTATATCCTCGACGAGATTATGCTTAAGGCGATTCCCGCACCGCGTGAGCATCTCTCCAAGTATGCTCCCAAGATGCTCACCCTGAAGATCAATCCCGACAAGATCCGCGAGGTGATCGGCTCGGGCGGCAAGGTCATTCAGAAGATCACTGCCGAGTGCAACTGCAAAATCGACATTGAGGACGACGGAAGCGTCTTCGTTTCGGCCATTGACATCGAGGATGCCAACCGCGCCATTCAGGTCATCAAAACCATCGCGATGGATCCCGAGGTCGGCGCGGTTTATAAGGGCAAGGTCACCCGCCTGATGGCCTTCGGCGCCTTTGTTGAAATCGCTCCCGGCAAGGAAGGGCTGGTTCACATCTCCAAGCTCGACACCAAGCGGGTTGAGAAGGTGGAGGACGTCGTCACCGTGGGCGACGAGGTGCTGGTCAAGGTCACCGAGATCGACAGCCAGGGACGAATTAATCTCTCCCGCCGCGATGTGCTCGAGGCACTGGCCGCCAAGCAGAAGTAAACGAAAATGCAAACAGGACCGACGGGATCCCGTCGGTCCTGTTTTTTATGCAGCTTTAGCAACGGCCTGAAAAGGAATACGATTGACAAACCTATTCGATGCCTCTTGAGAGGCGCGCCGGGCATATGTCCTTCCAGGGCCGGTGCATGCCACGCGTTGAACGCGTGGTTTTGATTCCGCCCATGGCGGGCATTTGCGTTGGGTCAGCCGCCGCGTCCGCCGGATTCCGCCGGAGTCAGCGAATTTTTGCAGCGGAAGGCCCGCCTATCCATTCCCCCGCGGTCTGCGGACGGAGCGCTTTTTCATCCGAACGCGCCTTCGCGGCATCCGGCCAAATCCGGAAAAACGGCATACGGTTTCTCGGCACAATCTCAGAACACCTTATCCAAATCCCTTCTCAGCCTGCGGATAATCCGCTTTTCCAGCCGGGAGATATACGATTGGCTGATGCCGATGATATCAGCCACCTGCTTTTGGGTGCGTTCCTGTCCGTCGAGGAATCCGAAACGCAGCTGCATGATGAGGCGTTCCCGTTCCCCGAGCTTGGAGATGGCTTCCGCAAGCATCCCCCGCTCGGCGTCCAGCTCCAGCGGGCGGTTGATCAGATCAGGTTCGGTGCCGAGAATATCCGAAAGGAGAAGCTCGTTCCCATCCCAGTCAACATTGAGCGGTTCGTCGATCGACACCTCGTTTTTCAGCGGCTGGCATTTGCGCAGGTACATCAAAATTTCATTTTCGATGCAGCGCGAAGCGTAGGTGGCAAGTTTGATTCCCCTGCTCGGGCAGAAGGTGTTGACCGCCTTAATCAGGCCGATGGTTCCGATGGAGATTAAATCCTCCACCCCGAGTCCGGAGCTTTCAAATTTGCGCGCGATGTAGACGACCAGGCGCAGGTTATGCACAATCAGCTGCTGCTTCGCTTCGGGATCATCCTGCTCAAGGCGGATAAAAATTCCCTTTTCTTCTTCCCGGGAGAGCGGCGCGGGCAGCGTCTCGGGACCGTTGATATAGTGCGCCGCTTCGGCAAGCCCAAGCCGCAGCAAGAGCGAATGCCAAAGCTCCCGCGCAAAAATCGGCAAGGAGCGTTTCACAGTGTTTCCCCCACTTTCTCATGATTGACAGAGACCGGCCGGCTGAGCAGATCGGGATTCATTATCGCGCGGCAGCCCCCCGCCTCCAGTGGCCGGTCGGTGACCGCGAGGTAGGCCCCGGCGGCGCTGCGCCACTCCCCTCCCTCCGTTCGGATCAGAAGAAGCGGCGGTTCCACGGCCGGCAGCATCCCCGAAGAGCCGACCGTCCGATAAAAAACGTACCGAATTCCCGGCATTCCCTCCTCTCCCGCATGTGCCAGCAGCGGCAGGGCGGCTGCTACCGCCGCCCGCTCGCAAACGATGACCGGTTTTTGCGAAAACGGTTCCACCAGACTGTTTCCGGTGTCGATCAGCGCAGCAAAGCTGCAGCTTCCGCTCTCCCCGCCGACCAGCACCTCGCAGCGCAGCTCTCGCGGCGCACGGCGGCGCAGAATCCTTTCAAACCAGCAGGCCAGCACGAAGCAGAGGATGGCGGCGCCCAGAAGCGCAGCCGCCGAGAGGTCAAGGTAGAACACGCCGCGCGACATCAGCATTCCCGCCGGACGCAGCGCCAGCGAGAGCGCGATCATGCCGCCGGAAAAAAGGAAGCTGACCGCCAGAAGACAGAGCACCGATCCCGCCCAGCGCCGCAGTCCCGCCCAGGGAAGGGCGATTCGCGTCATGACAGCCGCCAGCATCAAGCGGAAAGCAAGCCAGGCAATCTGCGCGGGGAAGGCAACAAAAATGGAAAGTGCTCCCGCCGCGCCGACCGCCGCGCCGAGAGCGAGACGAAGCGCCGAGGGCGGACATCCGGCCGCGGCCGCGGTGAGACGCAGCAGCAGGAAATTGATGGCGAAGTTCAGCACCAAAAGGACATCCACATAGATTACCGTCGGCACGACACATTCCCCCTGCCGCCAAGATCCCTCCCATTATAGCGCGGAGAGCTTGGGAATCTTTGTCAAACCACGGTGCCGCCGTCTAAAACCCGGAACCTGTTCGGAATGCGGTGCATAGGATGTGATAACAACATTCATTGGAGTTGATGGTATGCCTTGCCGGTGCCAAAATCATCGTCCGGGAAACGCAGGGAGCGCGCATCGGCCGCCCTCCGGCACTCCTGTGACGCCGCCGTCCCCGTCCAATCGGCCGTGCCGCAGCCGCTACTGGCCCGAATTTGCCCTGCCGCGCTCGGTCCGGCCCAATATCTGAAACAGAGTCCCCTGGATCGCGGAGCCTCAGCCGGTGTAAAATGCATTCTGCGTTTTGCACCGGTCTTCTTTTGTATGGTTCCTTTCTCTGTTGCGGGACTTCGGATTTTCCGCTATAATAGTGGAACCAGCATATCCCGGACAGGAGCCGTCACAGCAGGCCGGTGCTTCCGCACCGGTCATCCGAATTTCAGAACGGCCGTAAGGGGGAATCCAGAATGGAAAACAATACCCGGAATCATCCTTCCCAAAAGGATCCGAATCAGGAGAATCCGCAGGCGCAGAACGTCGTGTTTGTCGATTTTCTTTCCGTGAAAAAGGCGATGGAAAACCTGCGGAAATCCAAAGAGGACTTCCAGCAGCTTCTCGGCCAGGCGGAACTTGGGGACGCCTCGGCCCAGTATGACCTTGGAGTCCGCTATATCACCGGCGACGGGGTAAAAACCAATGAGGCGGAAGCAGTACGCTGGTTTCAAAAGTCCTCTGATCAGGGCGATCTGCGGGCGCTTGAGGCCTACGCCCGCTGCCTGCTGACCGGCAGCGGGGTGGCACAGGATAAAGCGCGGGCCGTCGAACTGCTGGAGCAGGGCAGCGCGCAGGGCTTTCCATCGGCCCAGTGCAGTCTCGGCCTTTGCTATGAAAACGGAAGCGGGGTGCAGGCGGACCCGCTGCGCGCCGCCGAGCTTTACACGCTCGCTGCCGAACAGGGCTATGCCCCGGCTCAGTGTAATCTGGCAGTCTGTTATCTCAACGCCATCGGGGTGGAAAAGGACTGCCTTCAGGCGGCCGCATGGCTGCAAAGGGCCGTTGAACAGGACTATGCCCGCGCCCAGCGGATTCTCGGGCGCTGCTATGAATACGGCGACGGAGTCGAAAAGGATATGTCCCGCGCGATCGAGCTTTATACCCTTGCCGCGGCACAGGAATATGCTCCGGCGCTCTGCGACTTGGGACTCTGCTGTGAGTTTGGCACCGGTGTCGCCAAAGATCTTCCCAAGGCGGCCGAGCTTTACACCCGCGCGGCCATGCTGGGGAATGCCCCGGCACAGTGTAACCTTGCCGTCTGCTACCTTCAGGGTATCGGGGTCGAGCGCGATCTTACCCAGGCGGCCGCATGGCTGCAAAAAGCATCCGCGCAGGAGTTTCCCCGCGCCCAGCGGATTCTTGGCTGCTGCTATGAAAACGGGGACGGGGTTGAAAAAAGCATCGATGAAGCGGTGCGGCTTTACCGGTTGGCCGCAAAGCAGAATTATCCGCCCGCACTCTGCGACCTCGGACTCTGTTATGAATTTGGGACCGGCGTGCCGTCCGATTTGGAGAAAGCCGTCGAATATTACCAAAAAGCCGGCGACGCCGGTTATGCTCCGGCGCAGTGCAATCTCGCCGTCTGCTTCCTCAATGGAAACGGGGCCGCAAAGGACAGTGCGAAAGCGGTTGAATGGCTGCGAAAGGCTGCTGCACAGGAGTTCCCCCGCGCCCAGCGGCTGCTCGGCTGCTGTTATGAGAACGGCGACGGAGTTGAAAAAAATTCCGATGAGGCGGTCGGCTGGTACCGGTCGGCGGCAAAGCAGAATTACCCGCCCGCACTCTGCGACCTCGGGCTTTGTTATGAATTTGGGACCGGTGTGGAACAAAGTCTGGAGAAAGCCTGTGAATTCTATGAGCAGGCGGGCCGTCTCGGCCACGCGTCCGCGCAATGCAATCTTGCTTACTGTTATCTCAACGGAAACGGCGTACCGCAGGATTATGAAAAAGCGGTCGAGTGGCTGCGAAAGTCCGCCGCGCAGGGGTTTGCCCGCGCCCAGCGGCTGCTCGGCTGCTGCTGTGAGAATGGCGACGGGGTTCCCCGCAATATCGACGAGGCGGTCAAATGGTATGCCCTTTCCGCCGGGCAGAACTATCCGCCCGCCCTCTGCGACCTCGGGCTTTGTTATGAACTGGGCACCGGGGTGGAGACGGACCTTGCCAGGGCCGCTTCCCTTTACGAGCAGGCCGGCCGGTTGGGACATGCACCTTCTCAATGCAATCTTGCAGTATGCCTCCTCAACGGAAACGGCGTGACACAAAATGAGAAGCAGGCGGTCGAATGGCTGCAAAAATCCGCCGCACAGGGATTTGCCCGCGCCCAGAGGATTTTGGGCTGCTGCTGCGAGAATGGCGACGGAGTCCCGCGCGATATCGCGGCGGCCGTCAAATGGTACCGGCTCGCCGCCGAACAGAACTATCCTCCCGCCCTTTGCGATCTTGGGCTCTGCTACGAATTCGGAACCGGTGTGGAAACCGACCGAACCATTGCGGTCCAATATTATGAAAAAGCCGCAAAACTCGGACACACCGCCTCTCAGTGCAATCTGGGCTATTGCTACCTCAACGGCATCGGCGCCGCAAAGGATGCAGTTCAAGCGGTCAACTGGTTTCGGCGGGCCGCCGAACGGGGATTTCCCCGCGCGCTGCACCTGCTCGGCTGCTGCTATGAGGAAGGGGACGGCGTTGGGCAGGATGACGCTCACGCCGTAGAGTGCTACCGTCAGGCCGCCGAACAGGATTACGCGCCTGCCATCAACGACCTGGGCCTCTGCTACGCGCGGGCGGCCTGCGGTCTTACGCAGGACTATGTCCAGGCAGCCGCCCTTTACCGCCGCGCCGCGGAACTGGGCAACGGCACCGCCCAGAACAATCTTGGGGATCTGCTCTACAAGGGGCTCGGCGTTCAGAAGGATGTGGGGGAAGCCTTCCGATGGTTCGAGCGGGCCGCGGAGAAGGGCTCGGTTTCAGCTCTCTACAATCTGGGACTCTGCTACGAAATGGGGAGCGGCGTCCGCAAGGATTCGCGCAAGGCGGCGGAATACTACCGCAGGGCCGCCGGAAAGGATCACAAGGGGGCGATGCTGACCCTCGGACGCTGGTTTCTGGAAGGACGCAGCGGATTCAAAAAAGATCCTGAACAGGCAAAGCACTGGCTGGAACAGGCCGCTGCACTTGGCAGTGAAGAGGCCAAGGACGAACTGGAAAAGCTCAGGAAAGAATCGCAGGAAAGTCTAAAAAGGAAAAAGTTTTTTGGACTCTTTTCCTGATTGCAGAGGAGGAAATCACCATGACAAAAAAAGAGCGCGCTGCCGAGGCGGTGCGTCTGCTGGAGGAATGCTATCCTGACGCGGTCTGCTCACTGGAGTACGAAAAGCCCTATGAGCTTTTGATTTCGGTGCGGCTGGCCGCACAGTGCACAGACGCGCGGGTAAACCTTGTCACACCGGAGCTTTTTGCCAAATACCCCACTCTGGAGGCGCTTGCCTCTGCCACTCCCGAAGAAATCGGAGAGTGCATCAAAAGCTGCGGACTGTATAAAACAAAAGCACGCGACATTGTCGCCCTTTCCCAGAAGCTGATCGCCGAATTCGGCGGAGTGGTTCCCGACACCATTGAAGCACTGCTTACCCTGCCGGGCGTAGGCCGCAAAACCGCCAACCTGATCGTCGGAGATGTCTATCATAAGCCCGCCGTCGTCTGTGATACCCACTGCATCCGGATCACCAATCTGCTCGGACTGACCACCACCAAGGATCCGCTCAAAACCGAGCGGGAGCTTCGCGCCTGCCTGCCGATGGAAAAGGCCAATGACTTTTGCCACCGTCTGGTGCTGCATGGACGCGCGGTCTGCATCGCCCGCCGCCCCCAGTGCGGCGCCTGTGTGATGGCTCCCGTCTGCAAGCATGCGCAGGCGTTGAAAAAGGCCGAGCAATTATAATCATGCCTTACAAATCTCTTAAAGCTTTCTCCCGGGACGTGTTGTGATAACATTGCACGGGAGCGTGGGTTGCCCGGCAGGACTGCATTGGACGGGCAACAGCCAAAGTTTGTCGTGGGCGGCCCGCTCCTCTTCGTGCTTGGAAAGAAAGCTTTTTATCCTCGCCGGCAGAGCCGGTTGCTCTGCGCGCTAACGCTATCCAATCAATCATAATCACATGTTAAACATATGGCATGCACTGGCTCCGGAAGGGCATGATACCGGCGAGCGTCTGAAGGGGCACCGAAATTCCCTTTGCCTGCATCACCCTTTTGCCCTACTGCCCGCAAACGGGCCGACACCGTTCTAATGGTAGCCCACACTGCATTCCAAAGTTTGCCGTGGTGGCCCGCTTTCTTTTATGCCTGAGGGGAAAGCTTTTTACCCTCACCCGCAGAGCCGGTATTTCCGTTCATTACCGTTATGCAAAAGAAAAATCAGGTGCGATACCGCACCTGATTTTTGTTTGAGCAATTGGAGGACTACTTGTTCATCTCCAGCACGTCGGCAAACGCCTGAATGGCGGTCGCCGCCTGACCAAAGTCGCGCATCTGCTGATCGATGCCCAGCTTGATATGCGGGATTCCGGCATTGTCAAGCGCCTTCTTGAGGCAGGGATACTCCATCTCCTCAGGGTCGCAGAACTGCTGCATGAAGAGCACCAAGCCCTGCGCGCCGCTTTCCTTGACCATCTGAGCGATGAATTCACCGCGGCGGTTCTCCGCCGAAGCGGGATCGTAGAGCAGAATGTCATAATCCTGCATGGCAAACTGACGGGCCAGCGCCTCCATCGGATCACCGGTCTCCGCCGCATCGACCCGGATCATCCGGCTCTCATGGGCGACATCGTCGGCCGCGATGGCGACATTATTCTCCTCGAAGATCTGCAGCAGCTTGGGATTGTCGCAGATAATGCCGGAGGTGACGACCTTAACGCCCTTCCAGTGACATACCGGCAGCTTCTCAAGCTCGGCATTGAGAGCTTCGAGCTTCTTGGTATAGGCATCCTTGAGCATGAAATAGGAGGCCTTGAAAACGGCGCTGCGCTTAACCGGAGTGATCACGTCGCAGTGCTCGCTCGCGAGCTTGGCAAAGCGGCGGCGGGCGGCGCGGCTGCGGTTGTAGACCTTGATCGCCTCGCGGATCGCCTCATCGGTGATCGGCGCCCCGGCGATTTCCTCGAGCTGCTTGCGGACGCGGTCATACTGGTCGATGCAGAACTTGAGGCCGAAATCCGCAAAGCGGTTCTGCGGATGCGCCAGGAAGATGACCTTCATCTTATCGCCCATCGAAACCCGGAAGTTCTGGGACATCGGGCGCAGGGTATCGCAGATGGTGGGGGTGATGATGCCGTCGAGCTGGTCCATCGTACCGTCGAGCAGCATCTCAAGGGCAAGCTGCGCAATGGTGCAGTAGAAGGTGGCACAGTACTCCTTGGCACGGTTGATGGTCTTGGTGTTGCTGCCCCAGATTCCCATCGGCACAATGCCGGCGGCATAGACGAGCTCCTCGGGAGCATAGTAGGGCAGGACGCCCACCACTTTCCTGCCGGCGGCCTTATACTCCTTGAGGAGCTTGGCCGGGCTGGCAGCGGCTTCCTTGAATTCATTCAGCAATACTTCGATACTCATTATGCCTTGCCCTCCTCTTTGAGGCGTTTGTTCTCCTGCATCGCCTCCACGAGGCCCTGCACGCGGGTCTCATACTGGGCGGCGTTGAAGTTGCGGGGATCGGCCTGGTCGCCGTCAAAGCCCGCGGTGGGAACGCCGAGGTCTTTGGTGAAGCGGCGCTGCATCTCCGCCATATAACCGCTCCACGGCTTACAGCTGCGGTTGTAGTGCACCAGAACGCCGTCAACCTTGTTGTCGCGGCAGATGCCCTCGCGCCAGTCAACGCCCTGCTCGATACAAACCGAGTTCGGGGCCTTGCAGTAAGCGCGGACCATCTCGTCGAGATTGTTGTAGACGAAGCCGAAAGCAGGCGCATAGACAACGGCGGTCACGTTGACGCCATTGGCTTTGAGGGGCTTAAAGAGCGCGGGCAGCTTGGGCCAGCAGGGGATGCCCTCAAACATAACGCGGAACTGCTCCGGGAACGGGGTGGTGGTGGTGCCGCTCTTGATATGCTCTTCCATCTCGGTGGCGAGCAGCTCAAACGCCTCGGCAGCCTCACGGCGGCCGCGGGCGGTCACGACGTCAGCCATGTGGTTGAAGAGGTCGAAGCCGCTGTAGGGGGCGGGCTTATACTGCAGGTAGTCGCAGACCTTCAGCCACGCCTTGGCGGTGCGGTTGGCATGGGCGCAGGCGTCCTCGAACTTCTTCTCGTCGAACTTGCGCCCGCTGATCTTTTCCAGCTGCTTGATCGCGTCATCAAACTGGCCGCGGATGTACGCAACATAGGCGTCGTCAACCTCGACGGTGTTGTTGTAGGGGATATCGACCATGACCAACGGGATGTTGTGCATCCGGGCGATATTCTCATACCACTTGGTCATGCAGTTGCAGATGTTGTTGCAGCAGAGCACGAAATCGGGCATCGGCATCTGCATCTGACGGTAGGGCTTGATGGCCGCCAGACGCTTTTCCTTCTCCTCGCCGTCGGGCATCGCCCAAAGCTCGTTGATATCGACGAGCTCGGTGTAGGGGGCCAGCGTCTTGGGGTCCTTCTTCGGCTTGCCGGTTTCGGGATCGATGACGACGTTGCCGTTTTCATCCTTCAGGGGCTTGCCGGAGTTCGGGTCGATGACATATTCGAGCGTCTCGGGGTCGAGCTTCTTGGCGGCACGCTTGCCGGCCGCATAAGCCAGACTGATGCGGGCATAGCCGCAGATGTCGTTATCGAAGCCGAGATCCTCAGCGGCCTGGCACATTACTTCGCCGTCGCGGTTGGCGGCGATGCCGGCGGCCTGGTTCTCAGGATATACCACATTCAGACCAAAGGCCTCATAGAGTTCACAGGGGAATTTTGAAGAGGACCAGCCGACCGGCTTTCCCTCCTGCTTGGCAACGCGGGCGTCGGCATAGACATCCTCCACCACCTTGCGCAGAGCCAATACGCCCGGACTTACGGTCTTCTTGGGCTTTGCAGTTTCAGCCATGATGATTCTACCTCCGAATCTTTAAGGATATGGCTTCACGCGGCTTTCAGCCGCGTGAAACCCGAACATGATTTTACTTTTTGACGCACTTCTGGTAGGCGAAGAGCGCGGCGCCCAGCGCCCCGACATACTGAGTGATCGGCGAGGTGTAGACCTTATGGCCCAGTTCCTCCTCGAGAGCCTGCACGACGCCGCTGTTCTGTGCGACGCCTCCGGTCATCACCACCTGATCCCGCACTCCGACCCGGTGGGCAAGCCCCGCGACCCGGTGGGAAATCGAATGATGGATGCCGTTGATAATATCGCACTTGTCGGTGCCCTGTGCAAGCTGGCTGATGACCTCGCTTTCCGCAAAAACGGTACAGGTCGAGCTGATGCCGATCTTCTTGGTCGAGTGGGAGCCGAGCATCGCAAGGTCGGAAACCTTGACCTCAAGCACCCGCGCCATGACGTCGAGGAACCGTCCGGTTCCGGCGGCGCATTTGTCGTTCATCTGAAAGTTGATCATCGCGCCGTTTTCAATCTGCAGGACCTTGACGTCCTGTCCGCCGATATCGATGACGGTGTGAACCTCGGGGAAAAGGAAGTACGCGCCCCGCGCATGGCAGGAAAGCTCACTCATCTGGGACTGTGCCTGTTCGAACGAATTGCGGCCGTAGCCGGTAGCGAGGATATAATCCATCTCCTCCAGCTGCATGCCGGTCGTCTCGACAATGGACCTGACAACCCGCTCGGGGCCGCTGGTCCCGGCGCCGACATCGGTCAGCGCCTTGCCGATGATCTCTTTCCCATCCTTCAGCACAATGCATTTGGAAGCGGTTGAGCCAACGTCAATGCCCATTGTAATGATCGCCATAAAATCCTCCTACAGGGCGCGGTGACATGGCCCGGCCTCTGCTGATTTATTACTTGGTAAAGGTCTCGAAGTCGCGCATGGTTCTGGGAGCGAGCATCTGATGGAAGGGGCAGACCGCCTTCGGGTTCTGATAGTAGGCGGAAGCAAACGCCTTCATATAGGAGCGCAGCATCGTCATATCCACAACCTTGTCGACCAGGCCGTCCTTCTCGCAGTAGAAGGGGCTGGACTTCTCGGCATACTGCTGGATCAGCTCGTTCATCTTGTCGATGATCGGCTGAATATCCTTACCGGCCTTGGAATCCTTGACCAGGCGGCGCGAATACATCGCGGCGGCAGCGGTCTCGCCGTGCATGACGTAGATTTCGGTCGCGGCGGTGCCGAGCGAGAAGACGTTGTTGTCGTTGCCCTGCGGGCCGCCCAGGACATAATGCGCGGCCGCGGTGCCCTTTCTCAGGGTGATCTCAAGCGACGGCATATTGGAATTCTGGATCGAGTAGATCAGCGCCTGGCCAAGGCCGAGCAGCTCCGCCTTCTCGGCGTCGTCGCCGACGTCGATGCCGGTGGTATCCTGCAGCCAGATCAGCGGAATTTTGTCGCGGGAGCAGAGGGTGACGAACTCGTTCATCTTGATCAGGCCCTGACGGTAGAGCTTGCCGCCGATGCCCATCGCACCGGCTCCCTTATACTCGGGATAATTCATCAGCAGACCCTGCGCGTTGGCGATCACGCCGACCAGCAGGCCGTCGAGCTTGGCAAGGCCGGTGATCATCTCGGGGCCATAGCCCTTCTTGTACTCGAAGAACTCCGAGTTATCGAAGAGGCGGGCCATCACCTCATAGGTGTTGTAGGTCTTCTTCTGGTTGGTGGGGATGATGCTGTAAAGATCGTTGGGATCGAACTGCGGCTCGCGCGGATCGTCAACCCGGAAGTACTCGAGGTTGTAAGCGGGGGTGTACTCCATGTACTTCTTGATCGCCTCGAGGACGCCCTGCTCCTCGGCGTAGACCTCGCGGAAGAAGCCGGTCTCGTTGTGATGGATCGCAACGGTTCCGGGAGGCGCGACCTTCGGTCCCTTGACCGTCGCGTCGATCAGCGCCTGCGCACTCTCCATGTCAACATGACCCTTGGGGTTCATGCCGCCGAGGATGCCCGCGCCGCCGACCGCCATATTGGCGTTGGCATGGGCGATCAGGATGGTCGGGGAGATCGAATGGTAGCCGCCGCCGGCCGGGTTGGTGCCGTAGATGGCGACCAGAACCGGAATTCCCATCTGGGCAAGCTCCGCGTTGCGGTAGAAGGGGGTGCCGCCGCCGCGGCGGTTCGGATAAACCTTCTCCTGCTCGTCGAACTTCACGCCCGAGCAGTTGAGGACATAAACCAGCGGAATCCGCAGCATCTTGGCGGTGTCGGAAGCGCGCAGCAGGTTGTCGGCCTGGCCGGGCACCCACGCGCCGGCGAGCTTCTTGTTGTCCGATGCGACGATGACCGCCCACTTGCCGCCGATGCGGCCGAGGCCCTTGACGATGGAGGTCGATCCATCCTTGTTGTTGCCGGGGTTGTAAAGGGTGTTGAGCGGGCACCAGGTGCCGGCGTCAATCAGGTGATAGACGCGCTGCATTGCGGTCATCTCGCCGCGGGCGTTCAGCTTTTCGGTCGTGACGGTGCCGGCATCCAGGGCCGCCTCTTCCTTCTCGTGGAACTCGGCTTCCCTCGCCTTGATCTCGGCCTCGTTCTCCGCGTTGGGGTTGGTCAGAGGGCGGCCGATCACCGGCATATTCTGAAAATATTTGGGCATCGAATAATTGCTCATGGGTGTTTTCCTCCTTGTCGTTTGTCCTGATCCGTCGGGTGTTAGGCCTTGGGCTCCTCCTTGGGGACCTGGATAAAGGCCTGGCCGGGATCGATTTCCTCGCGGATCATGCGGATAACCTCGGGATCGGGCGCTTCGATCGGAACGGCGCGGGACACGTCGATCTCAAATCCGGTGTTCTCGATGACGTCCTCGGGGGAAGAGGTGGGATAGTAGCCGGCGAGGTACATTCTCTTGGTCTTCTCGTCAAACTTCATAACGCCGCGGTCGGTAACGACCATCTGGGGTCCGCGGTTGGTGGGCAGGCCCTTCTTGGCGCGGCCGTCGGGACCGTCGATATAGCCCGGGCTGGTAATGTAGTCGATCTTGTCCATGAAGCGGCGCTTCTCGTGCTGCATCATGATGACGGTGTTGGCGAAGGTGGCGATGCCGTTGGCGCCGCCGGAGCCGGTAAAGCGGGTCTTGGGATGATGATAATCGCCGATCGAGGTCGAGTTGACGTTGCCGTAGGGGTCGATCTGCGCGCCGCCGATGAAAGCAATCAGGCGGTCGTTGTCATGCAGCCACTCGTTGGCCTCAAAGCCGACGAAGCGGTAGTTGGGCCACTGCACGGCACAGTGGGCCATGAAGCGCAGGTCGCCGACCGAACGCGGAACCTCGATGGGCGAGCAGTCCATGAGGCCGCTCTCGACGATGAGCTGGCAGCCGGGCGCGAACACGCGCTTGGCAAGCGAAGCGCCGATCAGCGGAAGGCCGGTGCCGACGATGACGATCTGGCCGTTCTGAATGACCTTTGCAATGGTCACGGCCTGCATCTCTTTATTGGTGTAGTTGGTGTAATCAGCCATTATAATACCCTCCCTAACCTTACTTGACGGTGGCCGCGTAGCCGTAGCCGGGAACAGTCTTGAGCTTGAGCAGGCGGGACGCGCCGATCTTGTCAAGATATTCGTAGTGGTCCTTCACGCCGTAAACATACTTGTCGAGGAACGCCTTGAAGTCCTCGTCGGTCTTGGAAGCGGCGCCGTACTCCTTGAGCATGGGGTTGTCATAGTCGTAGTAGCCGTAGCACTGGGACGGATGAGCGCCGTAGGGGCAATGCACGACAGCCGCGACGCAGAAAGGCGGGATGCGGTTGGTGGTCGGGTCGAGGCGGATTTCCTCGTTGGAGATCAGCTCTTCGCAGGTCACGATGACGTTCTTGGCGGCAACAGCCACATCGACATCGTGGAACTCGTCGCCCTCGATCACACAGGTGCCGTCGGGAGAGGCCTTCTGAACGTGGATGATGGCGGTGTCAAGCTGGGGAACCGGCAGAGCGACAACCTTCTCGCCGGGGTTGAAGGGGTTGTCAACATAAACGAACTTATCGTCGGGCAGCTTCTCGATGGTCTTTCTGACCTCCTTCGAAATGCCCCACATATCGGTAAGCGAGGAGCCCTGCATCAGACGGACGGGCAGGAAGGGCAGGCCGAGCGAAGCGGCGTGCAGCATGAGCATGAGGGCGTCCTGGGAGTAGTCCTCCATGACCAGCTCGCCCTTCTCATAGGCGGCGCGGAAGCGGCGGGAGACGTTGGTCACGCCCGAGTCAGCGGTATAGCAGTTGATGTAGGCCTTGACGCGGCCCTCGCCGATGAGCATATCCCAGTCGCCGCCCGCAGGGCCGGCTTCGACGATGAAATCGCCGAGTCCCTGACGCAGGATTTCGCGGACCGCGGCGTAGGGCTTGCGGTTGGTGGTGAATCCGCCGAAGCAGATGTGATCGCCGTTATGGACGAACTTGGAAATCGCCTCAGACAGGGTATACACTTTTCCCATAAGTAAAACCTCCACTATTCCTTTTCACTGTATTCGCACGTCCCCGCCGCCCGGAGCGGAAGGGGCGACCGATGCAAAACGCTTTCTCCGGAAAATCAGCCGATGACCATCAGGGTCTGTCCGGGCTGAACCGCGGCGCCCTGAGAAACCGACAGCTCTTTCACAGTACCGTCGCAGGGGGCGAAGATTTCATTCTCCATCTTCATCGCCTCAAGCACCAGAACGCACTGGCCGGATTTCACCGCGTCGCCGACCGCGACAAGGGCCTTGAGGATGGTGCCGCTCATCGGAGCGGAGATGGTGCCGGCGCCGGCGGCAGCCGGAGCCGCAGCAGGGGCGGGAGCGGGAGCGGGAGCGGGAGCCGGAGCCGCGGCGGCAGGGGCCGGAGCGGGAGCAGGAGTCGGAGCCGCAGCGGGGGCCGCGGCGGCCTTGGGCGCGGAAACGGTGATCGGAGCGGCGGGGGCAACGACGCCCGCGGCAATCTCCTCGCTGGTCAGCGGGCGGAACACATCGGTTCTCTCGATCTCGATCTCATAGGTTCTTCCGTTGAGGGTGGCAGTATACTTCATGACCATTCTCCTTCTAACTGTACTTTGTCAACGTCGGCGGGTTGTCTGATCCGTCAGGCTGCTGCACAGAGGAAATGACTCCTGCCGACCCTATTCCCCGCGCCCCGGCACGGGGCGAACGGTTCCGCAAGAGCATTTTTCCGTTATGCCGCTGAAAGCTTCTTCGCATCTCATGCGCCCTTTCAGCCGCTTCCCCTGTTTGGTGCCTACAGTATATCACACAATTCAGATTAATAATTAACCCTAATTGGCAAAAATCTTGCGTATCTTGTCTTTCGAATTGGGAAACCGCTTTTCACAAGTCAAAAGTCAAAATTTATTCAGAACTCCGACACATTTGAAGGCTTTTCGGGGATCTTCACCAACAAGATTTCGGGGGATTTACTGGAGTAATTTTAATACTTTGCATATCTTGCGAATTTATGCTATCATGAATAAAATTGATTTTCACGATTCCCCGCAGGAGGTAACCGCAGTGAAGGCGCCAAAATATCAGGTCAAATTGAACCGGGACGACAACTGGCACATGGATCGGCCGCATTTTCATGAAGATATTGAAATTCTGCTCTCTCTTTCGGACGGCGGTGATTTTTTCATTGAGAACGAGCTGTATCCCCTCTCGTGGGGGGAGCTGTTTCTCATTGGTGACGCCACGCTGCATAAAAGCTTTTCCCGGCAGTCCTACCGCCGTTATGTGCTGCACATCGCCCCTTCCACACTGGAGGAGCTTTCGATGCCGCAGATTGATTTTCTCTCCTGCCTGCGCCGCTCGGTTCACCGGGTGCAGCTTGACCGCAGCCAGGCCGCCGAGCTGGTGGGACTTTTCGGCCAGCTCGAGCAGGCAAAGGAAAACGAGGGCTTCGGCAGCGATATGAAAGCGACGATCGCCCTTCTCAGCCTGCTTCTTCAGGTTTTTTCCTACTTTCAGACGGTGGACCGCAGCACTGTCAGCTATAATCCCGACTTTGCGAGGATTACCCCTATCCTCGAGTATATCGGGGAAAATATTGCCGAGCCGCTGACCCTCGACAGCATCTCCACCCGATTTTTCATGAACAAATACCACCTCTGCCACTCCTTCAAAGCAGTCACCGGCTTTTCCGTCATGGAATATGTGATTCACTGCCGGGTGCTGCGGGCGCGCGAGCTGCTGCGCACCGGCATGCGGGTGCAGGAGGTCAGCGAGGCGGTGGGGTTCCGCAATAATGAACATTTTATCCGCACCTTCGGCGCACTGACCGGCACCTCCCCCAAGCGGTACGCCAAGGAATACCTCGCCGGCGACCGCATCTGAAGACTCGCCGATTCCAAAAGGCCCGGCAATAAGCCGGGTTTTTTAATGGAATAATTTAACAAAAATTAGTCTCATTTTTTATCGCAAATGCGCGAAATTGCTAAGGCTCCGTTATGGTTATTTACAAAACGTTAAAATTTCAATATAATATTTATATTTCCATGATACATGGAAAAACAGAGGAAAGGATTTTGGGTGAATCGTATGAAAAAGAACAAGCTCGGACTCCCAGCACAAATCGTCATCTCTCTGATTCTTGGTATCGTTGTCGGCCTCGTCTGCTACTTCGTTGAGGGAGGCCCCGCCTTTACAACCAACTATCTCAAGCCGTTCGGCACGATCTTTGTCAACCTTCTGAAATTTATCGTCGTCCCCGTCGTGCTCTTCTCGATGATCGACGGCATCATTTCGATGGACGACATGAAGAAGGTCGGCTCAGTCGGTTGGAAAACCGTCGCCTATTTCATGATTACCACCGCAATTGCCTGCGTCATCGGCCTGGTGTTCGCCAACATATTCAGGGCCGCCAACCTCTTCCCGACCCTGCATCTGCAGGAGGGCGCCGTCTGGGACAAGGCAACCTCCGCCAATTTCATGGATACGCTGGTCAATATCTTCCCGAGCAACATGTGGGAGGCTTTCCGGACCTCCAACATGCTTCAGGTCATCGTCATCGCCCTGTTCTTCGGCGGAGCGATTCTGTCGGCCGGGAAGAAGGGCGCGCTCTGCCGCGACATCGTTGTTTCGTTCAATGAGGTCATCAACCGCCTGATGGCGTTTATCATCAGCCTCTCCCCCATCGGCGTCTTCACCATGATGGCGTGGGTCGTCGCCACCCAGGGCGCCGAAATTCTCGGCTCCCTCGCGCTCGTCATTCTCTGCGCCTATCTGGGATATATCGTCCACGCGGTCGTTGTCTACTCCGCGTCGGTCGCCGTCTTTGCCAAAATGAGCCCGCTGGCCTTCTTCAAGGGCGCCGCGGCCGCGATGATCTTTGCTTTTACCTCCACCTCCTCGACTGCGTCCCTGCCGGTTTCCAAGGAGTGCGCGGAGGACCTCGGCGCGGATAAGGACATCGCCGCTTTCGTTCTGCCGCTCGGCGCAACCGTCAATATGGACGGCACCGCCATCTATCAGTGCGTCGCCACCATATTCCTTGCCACCTGCGTCGGCATGGAGCTTACCCTCGGCCAGATGGTCACCGTGGTCGTCACCGCGACGCTGGCCTCCATCGGCACAGCGGGCGTTTCCGGCGCCGGTATGATTATGCTGGCCATGGTGCTGACCGCCATGGGTATCCCTGTCGATATGATCATGATTATCTACGGCGTCGACCGTCTCTTCGATATGGGCCGTACCTGCCTGAACGTCACCGGCGACATCTCCTGCTCGCTGTGCGTTACCACCTGGGAAAACAACCGCGCCGCCAAGGCCGTTCCGCAGAAATAAGAAACGGCCCGCGTCCGCAAAAAACTGTCCGTACTGAACAAAATCGGGAGAAACGCAGAATGCGTTTTCCCCCGATTTCCTTTTGTATAGCTTTGGCAACAGCAACCACCAACTATGCCGGCGGGCAGAAAAGAGCTTTAACTTATGGCATTGAGCGCAGCGAAATGACAAATATTTAGAAGTGAAGAAGGTCAATCAAAGAAGAAAGTGGCGGCTTTGGCAGTTGCAGTGCGTGTGATGCGTAAGAAAAACAATTCGACGCCTCTTAAGAGGTAAACCGGTATCAATGCTCTTTTAGGACTGGTGAATATCACGTGTTCAACGCGTGGTTTTGATTGTGCTCAAGAGAGTCGCCAGCTTTGCGAGTGGCGGTGGAAAGGCTTTCGCTGCAAGCAGCGAACGAAGCGGGCGCGCCGGACAGGACGGGAGAGAAAAGCACTTATGCACCGGCACCGCCGAATCAGGGCCGTCGCGGACGCGCCGGACAGGACGGGAGAGAAAAACGGGAGGCCCGAGGGCCTCCCGTTTACGGACTTCGAAGCGGACGATGCAAGAGAAATTTTTTCAGCATCTTTTGAAAGGTTTACCGGTACAAAGTCCTTCCCCAGCCGGCTCATTTCCCCAGTTGCGCCGGGAGAATGATCGCTTTGTAAAAAATTCTTTCCGAATTACCGGCTCTGATCCTCATAATGAGTGTGCAGCAGGTCATGGGCCTGCGCCTCTTCAGAGAGCAGACCATTGTAGAGCGCCGAGATGACCGGATTCTGCTCGGAACTCTTGATCTGAGCCACCTTATCCGCCCGGTAAAGTCCGCGTGCACGCAGGTTCTTTTCGGGGGACAGGCCGAACGGCTGGCCGGCGCCGCCGATGCAGCCGCCGGGGCAGGCCATCACCTCAACAAGATGATAGGAAACCTCTCCGCGCTCGATCTTTTTAAGAAGTTCCTGTGCATTTTTCAGGCCATGCACCACCGCGATTCTGATCTCGTCATCCCCCACCTGAACGGCGGCTTCTTTGACCGACCGATCCATGCCGCGCACGCCGCTGTACTTGATCTCGCGCAGCAGATTGTAGGTTTTCTTTCCCGAAACACGGCGGATTACCGCTTCGGCCACACCGCCGGTGGTGCCAAAGATAACCGCTGCTCCGCTGCCCATGCCGAGCGGCAGGTCGGGCGCATCCTCGTCAAGCTCGCTGAACTGGATGCCCATCTCCTTAATCATCGTGGAGAGCCCGCGGGTTGTCAGAACGTAATCGACATCCGGAACTCCGTCGCGGGAAAATTCCGGGCGCGCCGCTTCAAATTTTTTGGCCGCGCAGGGCATGATCGAAACAACAACCGTCTCGCGGGGGTCGGGTGCGGAAATCTGGCGCTGCGATTCCTTGATGACGGCGCCGAACATCTGCTGCGGAGATTTGCAGCTCGAGAGATGCGGGATGTACTTGGGGTTGGAATTCTCCACATAGCGCACCCACGCCGGGCAGCAGGAGGTAAACATCGGGAAGGGTCCGCCCTTTTTGAACCGCTCGAGGAATTCATGCGATTCCTCCATCACGGTAAGATCGGCGCCCAAAGTGGTGTCATACACCTCGTCGAAGCCCAGACGGCGCATTGCCGCCACCAGCTTGCCCATCGCGTTGTCGCCCGGCGCAAATCCAAAGCTTTCGCCGATGGCGACCCGGACCGCCGGTGCGATCTGGGCGATCACCCGCTTGCCCGGGTCCTGAAGGGCCTGCCAGACCTCGCCGATGTTATTGCGCAGGGTGATCGCGCCGGTCGGGCAGACCGCCGCGCACTGGCCGCAGTTGACGCACTTGGTCTCGGCAATGCTGCGGTTGAAGGCGGGCATGACCCGCAGCTTGGAGCCGCGGTGAACGAAGTCGATAATCCCCATGCCCTGAATTTCGTCGCAGACCCGCACACAGTCGCCGCAGAGAATGCATTTGTTGGGGTCGCGGATGATCGAACGGCTGCTCTCATCCTTCTCCATCGGCTCGCGGGTATCGGGGAACCGCACCCGCCGCACACCGAACTGGCGGGCCAGCTCCTGCAGCTTGCAGTCGCCGTTCTTCTCGCAGGTCGTGCAGTCGCGGCAATGCGCCGCGAGCAGCAGCTCGAGGATCATCTTGCGGTAGCGCAGGGTTTTCTGCGTATTGGTGTAGATCCGCAGTCCATCCTTCGGCTCCATCGAGCAGGAGGCTTCAATCGTGCCGCGGTCGGTCTCGACCACGCACATCCGGCAGGCGCCGTAGGTGGAAAGCTCGGAGTAGTAACAGAAGGTCGGCACCGAAATACCCGCCTTGCGGATGACCGAAAGCACATTCTTTTCGCCGTCAAATTCGACGCGGCGATCGTCTACATACATAATTCCCTTGGACATCTCGCTTAGCCCTCCTTGATTGCGCCGAACGGGCAGGCCGCCATGCACGCGCCGCATTTGATGCACTTGACATTGTCGATGACAAACGGCTTCCGGATTTCGCCGCTGATCGCGCCGACCGGGCAGCCGCGCGCGCACTTGCTGCATCCCTTGCAGATTTCGGGATCGATGCGGTAGCGCTTGAGCTTCTGGCACTGGCCGGCCGGGCAGCGCTTATCGACAACATGCGCGAGATACTCATCGCGGAAATATTTCAGGGTGCTCGCCACCGGGGAGGCGGCGGTTTTCCCAAGGCCGCAGAGCGCGGTGTCGGAAATCATCCGTGCCAGATCCTCCAGCATATCGAGGTCCTCAAGGGTGCCCTCTCCCGCGACGATCCGTTCGAGAATTTCAAGCATCCGGCGGGTTCCCTCGCGGCAGGGCACGCACTTGCCGCAGGATTCGTTCTGGGTGAAGTGCATGAAGAACCGCGCCACCTCGACCATGCAGGTATCCTCGTCCATAACGACGAGGCCGCCCGAGCCGATCATCGCGCCGACCTTTTTAAGTGAGTCGAAATCAAGCGAGATGCTGAGGTCGGAGGTAATCAGGCAGCCGCCCGACGGACCGCCGATCTGCACCGCCTTGAATTTTTTGCCGTTCTTGATTCCGCCGCCGATGTCCATGATGACCTCGCGCAGGGTGCTTCCCATCGGCACCTCGATCAGGCCGGTGTTGTTGACGTTTCCGGTCAGGGCAAAGGCTTTGGTGCCGGGGCTTTTCTCGGGGCCGATCGACCGGTACCAATCCGCGCCGTTCTGGATGATCAGCGGGACGTTGGCAAAGGTCTCGACGTTATTGAGGACGGTGGGCTTGCCGAAGAGCCCCTGCTCAACGGTGCGGGGCGGCTTGACGCGCGGCATCCCGCGGCTGCCTTCAATCGAGGCGGTCAGGGCGCTTCCCTCGCCGCAGACGAACGCTCCCGCGCCGCGGTTGATGTGCAGGGTGAAGGAGAACTTCGAGCCGAGGATATCTTCCCCGAGCAGTCCCCATTCCTCCGCCTTGGCAATGGCCGTCTGCAGGCGGCGGATCGCCAGCGGATACTCTGCGCGGACATAGATGAAGCCCTCGCGCGCGCCGGCGGCATAGCCCGCGATCATCATTCCCTCCAGCATCTTGTGGGGATCTCCCTCCATGATGCTGCGGTCCATAAAGGCGCCGGGATCTCCCTCGTCGCCGTTGCAGACAACGTAGTGGACCGGCTCGGGCTGGCGGCGCACCTGGTCCCATTTTCTTCCCGCCGGGAAGCCGCCGCCGCCGCGTCCGCGCAGGTTCGATTCCAGAATCGTCTGGCAGACGCTCTCCGGATTCATCTCAAAAAGCACCTTCGACAGCGCGCTGTAGCCGCCCTTGGCGATGTATTCCAGCACATCCTCCGCGTTGGTCTGGCCGCAGTTCGAGAGGACGATGCGGGTCTGCTTGTGATAGAAGGGAATTTCCTCCTGATGCTGATAGGCCTTTCCGTCCTGGGTATAGAGCAGCCGTTCGATGACCTCGTCCCCGATGATCGAGCGTTCGATAATCTCATCGCAGTCGGACAGCTTCACCTTAATATACAGGACGCCCAGCGGCTCAATTTTCAGCAGCGGCCCCATCTCGCAGAAGCCGTGGCATCCCGAGGCCTTGAGCCCGATATTTTCGCCATGAGGCTCGTGCTTTAATTCCACGCAGACGTCAATTCCGCGCGCGCGGCAGGTTTCCTTGATGCGGTCGTAGATCAGCAGGGAACCTCCGGCGATGCATCCGGTGCCGCAGCAGACAAGGACCTTCTTCTGCTGCATCGACAGTGAGTGCTGCGCCTGACAGCGGATCGATTCAAGCTCCGCCAGGTTACGAATCTTAGGCATCGGCGGATTCCTCCTTTCGGATTTCATCAATCAGAGCCAGGGCCTTCTCCGGGGTCATGGCAGGGTGCACCTTGTCGTCGAGAGTCATGACCGGCGCAAGGCCGCAGGCTCCGAGACAGGAGACGGTTTCCAGAGTAAAGAGCATGTCATCGGTCGTCTTTTTCTTTTCCGAAACGCCCAGCTCGCGCCGCAGCGCCTCGAGAATCGGGATTGACCGCCGGACATGGCAGGCGGTGCCGTCGCAGATTCGGATGATGTGCTTTCCCTTCGCCTCAAGCGAGAAATTTTCATAGAAGGTTGCCACGCTGTAGGCCTTCGCCACGCTGATTCCGAGGCCCTCGGCAATTTGTTCAATGGCTTCAGCGGGCAGGTAGCGGTACTGCGCCTGCACATCCTGCATCACTGCAATCAGTGCCGACGGCCGATGCTCATAGTGGGCCAAAATCTGGTCCACCACCGCATCACAGGACTTTTTCTTCATTTCATTTCCTCCAATTTGGCTGCTTTTCCGACCGCACGCCGGCTGATCCCGGCGTTCAGTAATAGTGTAAACAGTGTGTGAACAATTGTCAATGTATTAACAAAAATCTTTATTTTTCTAAAATAAAATCGTCAAGTTTTACAATTTTTTTCTAATTATATGATTAAAACGTCAAATTTCATTTTAATATGCATAGAATTCCATCATATTTTTGGATGCCATGGGTAATTTGTTGCAAAAAATGTATCTGAGTGGAAAACAGTTGGGCGAAACGACTATTCCCGGCGCGCCCGGCCGCACAAAAAGGCGGCGGACAGTATTCTCTGTCCGCCGCGGCGCCATCAAAGGCAAATGCACATTCCTGTTTTAATTTTCCTTAGCGCCGAACGTCCTGTGAAGGAACGTCATCGCGCCGATCAGCAGGGCCAGCGAAACGCCCAGGGTAAGGATCAGATTTCCGTTGGTAAAGCCCGCGACGAGATAGCCGAAGAAGCAGCACCCCGCCACCACCACGCAATAGGGAAGCTGGGTCGAGACGTGCTCAATATGGTCGCAGCCGGCGCCGGCCGAGGCCATGATGGTCGTATCCGAAATCGGGGAGCAGTGGTCGCCGAAGACCGAACCGGCCAGCGAAGCGGCAAGAGCGGGAACGATCAGGGCGGGTGCGACCGATTCGCAGATCGCAAACACAATCGGAATCAGGATGCCAAAGGTTCCCCAGGAGGTTCCCATCGAGAAGGAAAGTCCGGCCGCAATCAGGAAGGTCACGGCGGGCAGAATCGCGATCGGAATATTACTGGTCTGGACGGCTTCACCGACAAATTCACCGGTCATGAGCAGATCGCGGCAGACGCCCGAGATAGTCCAGGCAAGGACAAGGATGATGTCGGCAGGGACCATCGACTTGATGCCCTCGGTAATTCCTTCCATGAAATCACGCGCGCTCATCAGCTTGCGGGGCACAAACTGCAGGAACGCAAATACCAGTGCCACAAAGGAGCCGAGCACCAGCGCCGGGCCGGAGGAGCAGTTGCCAAACGCTTCCGCAATGCTCATGCCGCCCGCAAAATATCCGCCGTTTTCCAGCATTGCCAGCGCGGAAACGCCAACCAGCACGATGACCGGCAGAATCAGATCCCAGACGCTGCCCTTATCCGAAATCACGGGCTGTTCTTCCAGCCTGACATCGACAGCGCCGAGGTCTCCTTTTTTGGCTTTAAGCTCTGAACGGGCCATCGGACCGAAATCAAGATCGGTCAGAGAAATAAGAATGATCATGACGATCGAAAGCAAAGCGTAGAGGTTGAAGGGGACGGTGGCCACCATGGCGGCAATTCCGCTTGAAAAGAGGTTGCTCCCCTCGGGCATCGAGGAAATAACCGCCGCGCCCCAGCTCGAAATCGGGGCGATGATGCAGATCGGGGCGGCGGTTGCATCGATCAGATAGGCCAGTTTGGCGCGGGAAATCGAGAAGCGGTCGGTGACCGGCTTCATAACGGTGCCGACAGTCAGACAGTTGCAGTAGTCATCGATGAAAATCAGCGCGCCCAGACCGCCGGTGGCCAGCATGGCGCTGCTGCGGCTCTTCAGCTTTCGGTTCATCAGCGCGCCATACGCCTTCGAACCGCCCGCGCGGGTAATGAGCGTGACCAGTGCGCCGACCAGCGCGAGGAAAAGGATGATGTTGAGATCAAACCGGTTCCCCATCAGCTCAAACGTGTTTTTCATGGTGTCGAGCACCAGGTTCTGGCCCAGCGCATACGTGTAGATCAGCGTGCCGGAAAGAATGCCGATCATCAGGGAGGAAATAACCTCCTTGGTAATCAACGCAAGTCCGATTGCGATAATGGGGGGCAGGATTGAAAGCCAACCCACGTTGACAGCTTCCATAATGATACCTTCCTTTTCTTTGTCGTTCCTCTGTCCGCAGCGGCGCCTCCCGCGCCGGAAAATAAAAAAGCCGCAGTGCAACGTCCCAGTTGCGCCACGGCCTTTCAAAGGGGAGTCCCCTTCGAATACAAGGATAGCGCTTCACCTGATGTGACAGTCCGCCGCATCTTCTGCGGCGGCCCAGCTTGACATTTCTCCGGCAGAGAAATGCCTGCTTCGGCGGCGGCCCCTTTCTCCCCTCCGGCTGCCGCCCTGTGGAAGGGATACTCTTGACCTCCGCGCCTCTACCATTGTTGGTTATAAATTATACAAAAAATGTTTATTTTTGAAGATCATAGCATACCGCTTTACAGGTGTCAACTGTTTTCCTGAAAAAGGCGCCGCTGTTTTTCAGATTTTGTCGAAAAACAGCGGTGTCTCTGGATTCTTACCTTTTTCTTTTCTATAATAGAAGCAGACGAACGCGTTGGATTATCCATGCCCGAATGGAGGAATTTTTCATGTTTGAGCATTCTGAATCTGACGGCTGCGAGGTCACCCTTTTTCTGGAATCGGATGCCGTCGGCATCTCGTACGAAACACACCGGGATCTGCGGCGCCGGCTCGGCCCGAAATGGGACCCGCGGCGGCAGAAAGCCTTCATGGAGGAGCTGCCGCTGATCCGCTCCCTGCTGCACGAGGACGGCGAAAGCCTGAACTGGGTTTCCGAGTTTCAAGAAAATTTCTGGCGGATGGAACTCACCCGCTGTGCGGAAACCCGTCTGAAAATGCGGGCTGTCCGCATTCAGGAAAAAAGCCGCCTTTGCAGCCTGCTCGACCGCGGCGCCGTCCCGCCCGGATTTCTCAGCAATCCGCAGTGGGCCGAACGAATTCTGTTCACGCTCGACCGGCGCGGGAATTACAAAATTTCCGGCATCAGCGAACGCCTTGCCCGGATCTCAGGGGTATCCGAGGGGGAACCTCTGGAACAGTTTTTTCATACCTCCCTTTTTTACCAAAGCGGTCTTCTGTTTGATCTCGCCCTGCTCACCGACCGCACTCTTCAATCGGCCAATATCGCGCTCTGGAGCGGAAAGGTTCACCATATGCTGATGACCGTCGTCCCGCTCGGCCACCGGAACCGTCAGATCCTTCTGTCCCTGCGCGCCGTCTCCGCCGAGGCTTACTACCGGATGCAGCTTTCCGGCGCAGGCGCCCACCCCGCAGAAGAGCTTTCCGGACCCGCTGTCGCCCTGTATCACCCGGCGGATTCCAGCCGTCAGATTCCACTGGTTTGCAACGCCGCCTTTCAGCGGATCATCGACAGCGGAAATGCTTCCGAACTGCTCGGGAATCTGGCCGCGCACCTGCACGCACTCCCCGCGCGGGAAGCGAAGATTCATCAGACGTTCAATGGAAAATGCTATTTTTGTTCCGCCAGCAAAGCCGCCGGTCAGGGCGGCAGCGAGCTTTTCATAACTCTTTGGGAGCGCCCGATCGACCGATTGGAAGAGATCGGCGGAAAGCTGACTCCGCGCGAGCTTGAAATCGCCCGACAGCTCTGCCATGGGCATCCGCTGCGCTGCATCGCGGGGTATTGCGGAATCAGCGAGGGAACCGTCAAAAAGACAGCCTCCAATATTTACCGCAAGCTCGGCGTCGGCGGGCGGGTGGAATTGGTGCACCGCCTCCTTCCGCACGATGCATAAACCACCGCAGCCGTCGCGGTCATTCGGGCGGCGTCCCCATGTTCCCTCTTCCGCCGCGCTGCCCTCAGATGTATCTCAAAGCAGGTCGAGAAGCACATCCCGCAGATGGACCGGCGCAAGGTCCCCTGTCTCAAAACGTTCCGCCAGCCTCCGGACCTTCTCCTCGCTGGTGCTCACGTCGGACACCCGGACGAATTCCCGATTTTGCGTCTCCCCGTTCGGCTGTTGCCGCGGGCAGACGCTCAGGCCATATGTGCGGTACCGCCCAATTTCGGGAAGCTCCAGAATCTCAGAAAATATCCGGTAACAGATTTGGTGTCCCATGATGCGACCCTCCTCTCTGAAATGGTGCCCCTATCATAGCAAAAGACGGCGGAGCCGTTCCATACCACGAAGGTTGAAAACAAACGGGGGGCCGTTTTCTCTTCCAAGCGGTTTGTGCAGGTATCCGAATTTTTCCATTTTTGATTTTTCGACAAAATTCGATGGAATTTTTTATTCTATCATCGTGTTTTTCAAAATTTCATTTGTATTTTTGTAAGATTTACTTGTTTTTGCACATTTTAAAACCATTACCGCTTCCGCAGCATCAGGTCCCCCAAGAGGGCGGTCCCGACGCGCGGCCTGCCGAGGCAAAAGGAGAAGCCGGCGCCTTTTAGGCGCCGGCTTCTCCTTTTGTCAAGTCCCAGCGGTACAATCCGCTTCTTTCCCTGAAAGGGTTCTCCGCACTCTTCATGAGCGGTGCCTCAACGCGAGCCGGGGGCCTTCTCCTCCGGGAAAGCCCCCGGCTGTTTCATCCGGGCTGCGATCGCCTGTCTCAGGAATCCGCTTCTTCCCCCCGGCGGAGGAATCCGATTCCCAGCATTCGGGGTCCGGCGTTTACGGCCACACAAGGCCCGATCGGCCCCATGAAAACAGGCGCCCGTCCGCTGAGCTTGCGGATGGCGGCGGCCAGCTCCTTTCCCTGCTCGGGATTATTGCCGTAAGCGATGATATACTCCCCCTTGACATCCCGCGCCATCTCGGCGTAAAGCTGGGTCATCTTGGGGATCAGGTTGCGGTCGCCACGCACTTTGGCGACCGTCTTGTTTGCTCCGGCAATGGAAAGCACCGGCTTGATGCCGAGCGCATCGCCCACCAGCGCGGCGCAGGCGTTGAGCCGCCCCGACTTTTTGGCATACTGAAGGTTGTAAAGTCCGACCAGCGTGATCGAATGGCGGTACCAATCCTGCATCCATGCGGCCACATCAGCGGGAGCCTCCCCTTTTTTGAGGCGTTCCATCCCCATTGCGACCGGCATGGCAATCACATAGGAATAGGTGGTCGAATCGACGACGTGAATTCTGATTTTCCCTTCGAGGGCGGGATATTCCGACGGCAGAATCTCAGCCGCATGAACCGCGGCCGAGTAGGTCCCCGAGCCGCGGGCGTTCATCGTCGTACAGATCACATCGGTATAGCCCTCTTTCGCGGCGCGCAGATATTCCTCAAGGAATTGCAGCACCGTTACCTGTGAGGTGTGCGGCAGCACTCCGGTGCGCTCCACCTCGGCATAGATGCGTTCGGAATCGATCTCCACCCGGTCGATATAGGGCAGCCCGCCCATTTCAACCCCGCAGTTAACCACCCGAATTCCGGATTTCTTCTCCTGCTCAAAGGAAAGGTCGCAAACCGAATCACACAGCATCAGCGTCTTATACATCGTTGTCCTCCCAACGGTAATTTCTCAGCCGCCCCTCCCCCGAAAGGCCCGGGTATCCCCACTGGCGGAGCGTCTCAAACACCGCCACCGCGACGGTGTTGGAAAGATTCAGGCTGCGTGCCTCCGCAAGCATCGGAATCCGCACACAGCTCTGCGGGTTGGCGTAAAGAAGCGCTTCGGGAAGCCCGGCATCCTCCCGGCCGAATACGAGGTAGGCCCCGTCCGGATAGGAAACCGCGCTGTGCGCCCTTTGCGCCTTGGTCGTAAAATAAAAGAAAGGCCCTTCATTGCGCGCAAAGAAGTCCCGGGAATCCGGATAGGTGGTGATATCCAGCAGATGCCAGTAATCCAGCCCCGCCCGCTTCAGCTTTTTGTCATCAATCGCAAAGCCCATCGGCCCCACAAGATGAAGCCGCGCGCCGGTGGCGGCGCAGGTGCGGGCCACATTCCCGGTGTTCTGCGGAATCTGAGGCTCCACCAATACAATATTTAAGGTCCGCAATCTGACGTCTCCTTTTGGGAACCGGCACGGCATACCGCTTTCGGGCAGAGCGGCGGACGGCTGGACCCAATTGATATCAAAGTCGTTTTGCGGTATTGTACCATGAAAAGAAAAAGAGATCAAGTATCGCCTGTTACATATTCTTGACAGTTTATCTTTCGTCCGCGCCGCGGGCGGCTTTTCAGATCAGTCTTCCCTTCCTTTCCTGGAACAGTCATTCCTCTGTTCCGGCGGGTGGCTTGCGCCGGGCTGACCGAACCCTTTCCGGCAGGCACCCGGGGCTGTCAAAATTTTCCTGTTTTCCTGCCCGCCGTTCGCTGACGAACGGCGTTACCGCCCCGGAAAGAGCACTTTTGTCGGCCTGGCGGACGGCTGTCCTCCTCTTTGTCCATTGAAAACAGGTTTTCAACAGGCAAATTTATCCCCGCACCCGCAGGGGCACGTGTGTTAGCGGGCCACACCGTCAGCGTCGCGGCAAACGCCCCCCGCACCCGCAGGGGCATGTGTGTTAGCGGGTTGGCTAACGCCGGCTTCGGAACTCCGCATTCGCGCTATGTTACCTATGACACGACGATCATCTGCCGTCGGTGTCATGCCTGTCCGAAGGAGCGGGCAGAACTATTCTCGCCATAAGGGCATATTGCCAGCAAGTCTCTCAAGCGGCTCTAATTTTATCTCACCCGTGTCGCTTGCCCCACAGCCCGTCCCCTCCCGTTTCCCTCTCCCGGCCTGCCCGCTTCGCTCGATGCTTGCAGCGAAGGGATTTTGCGGGCTGCCTCCACCGGCGGCGCCCATCCCAATCAAAATCACGCGTTACATGCGCGGTTTGCACCAGCCTAAAGCCGTCTTGGACGCAAAGCGGACGGCCCTTTGGGAAAATTCCAAAGGGCCGTCCGCTGTTCGGACCGTTTCACCGTTCATTTGAATTCAAAAAGCCTGCTCGGCGGGATATCCAGCGCCCCGGCAATGTCGAGCAGAAGCGCGACGCTCGGAACCGCGCAGGCAGTTTCAACCTGCTGAATATGATTTTTGCTGTAGCCGAGCAATTCTGCCAGCTGTTCCTGAGTAAGCCCGCGCGACTTGCGGTGATAAAGAATATTGAGGCCGATCTGAATTAATGCCTGATGATGCTTTTCGTCCACGAGCTCACCTCCCGTTATTATTTTATCCCTTGGCGGCGGGCTTGTAGACAATCTATAAATGTGCTAAAACACTATATTATCTTGTTTTTTGTCTTGTGTCGTGTTATTATCCCACTGAGGTGATCGCATGCAGACCGATGATTTTGAAGCGGCCTTCTCCGCTTTCCTTGACCGGCGGGAATATGATGAGCTTGGGCAGTGCCTTTTCACCTTCGTCCGGGTCGCCTTTCTTGCCGGATGAAAGGCGGCGGGCGGCGAAGCGCCCGAACCACAGCCGCCCCTGCTGCTGCTGCGCGGAAAAGGAGAGCGGTCCCCCAAGAACTGAGAAACGCTTTCGCGCTTTGCGGCTTTTCATCGATGAAGAATTGACTTCGTTGCTTCCTGTGCTATAATAACTTTATATGCCGCACCGGTGCGCCGGCCCGCGCCGGACGCGGAAAGAAAAGAGGAGAGATTGGCACATGAAGCAGCTGATGACAGGAAACGAAGCCCTCGCGCGCGGCGCCTGGGAAGCCGGCGTTCATTTCGCGGCGGCTTATCCCGGAACCCCGAGCACTGAGATTATGGAAAATATCTCAACCTACCCGGAAATCACCAGCGAGTGGTCCCCCAACGAAAAGGTCGCCTATGAAGCGGCCTATGGCGCGGCCCTTGCCGGCGGACGCGCGCTTGCCTCCATGAAGCACGTCGGCCTGAACGTCGCCGCGGACCCAATGTTCACCAGCGTTTATATGGGCGTGAACGGCGGCATGGTGGTCATCTCCGCCGACGAACCGGGCCAGCATTCCTCGCAAAACGAGCAGGACAACCGCAACTACGCCAAGGCGGCGCGGCTGCCGATGCTCGAGCCCTCCGACAGCCAGGAGTGCCTCGATATGATGAAGGCGGCCTTCTCCCTCTCCGAGCAGCTTGATTTGCCGGTGCTGCTGCGGCTGACCACCCGGGTCTGCCACTCTAAAAGCATCGTTGAAACGGGTACACGCGCCGAGATCGAGGTGCGGCCCTATCAGAAGAATGTCGCGAAAACCCTCACCGTTCCGGCTCTGGCCCGCGGCATGCGTCTGACCCTCCAGAAGCGTGTTGAGGCCGCGGCCGAGGTTTCCGAATCCTCTCCCTTTACCCGCGCCGAAAAAGGCTCCGGCAAGGTCGGCGTGATCGCCTCCGGCATCTGCTACTGCTATGCGAGAGAGGTCTTTGGGGAGGAAGCTTCCTTCCTCAAGCTCGGCATGACCTTTCCTCTGCCCGCGAAGAAGATCGCGGACTTCTGCCGTTCGGTCGAAACGGTCTACGTTGTCGAGGAAAACGACCCCTACATAGAGGATGAGGTCCGCCGGCTCGGGTTCCAGCCGCATGGACGGGATACCTTCCCCTTCTGCGGCGAGCTGATGCCCGACGTGCTGCGCCGCGCTCTGCATGGCGGAAGCCGTCCGACCATCGATTACGACCGCTCGAAGGTGCTCGGACGCCCGCCGATGCTCTGCGCCGGCTGTCCCCACCGGGGCCTCTTCTACGAGCTGGGCCGCCGCAAGGATGTGGTGGTGGCCGGCGATATCGGCTGCTATACCCTCGCCTTCGCCGCCCCCTACAACGCGATGGACTGGAACATCTGCATGGGAAGCGCCTTCTCCTCCGGCCACGGCGCGCAGAAGATGCTCGAACGCCGGGGCGAAAAGACCCGCGTTGTCTCGGTCATGGGAGATTCCACCTTCTTCCACACCGGCGTCAACTCGCTGATTGACGTTGCATACAACAAGTCCAACACCGTCAACATCATCCTTGACAACCGCATCACCGGCATGACCGGCCATCAGGAAAACCCCGGCAGCGGCCGCAATATCAAGGGGGAACCCGCCTCGGCCATCTCGGTCGAACAGATGGTGCGCACCATCGGCATCGAAAACGTCCGGGTCATTGATCCGAATGACCTCAAGGCGGTGCGCGGAGCGCTCGACTGGGCCTTCTCGGTCGACGGGCCTTCGGTCATCATTACCCGCTGGCCCTGCGTCCTCAAGCGGTTCTCACAGCAGGACAAGCAGGAATTTTCCGCCGCCTTCACCCAAAAGATGAAGGTCGGGGACAGCTGCATCGGCTGCCGCAGCTGCCTCAAGTGCGGCTGTCCCGCCCTTTCGCCGGTGCGCGGGGAAAAGAAGGTCCGGATCGACCGCGATATGTGCGTGGGATGCACCGTCTGCGCCCAGGTCTGCCCGGTCAACGCGATCAGCATGGAGGAACGGTAAGATGGAAAATGTCAAAAGCGTGCTGCTCGTCGGAGTCGGCGGGCAGGGAACGATTCTCGCGGCCAAGCTCCTGACCCTCGGCCTGATGGAAGCCGGGTACGACGTCAAAATGAGCGAAATCCACGGCATGAGCCAGCGGGGCGGCAGCGTTTCATCGCAGGTCCGCTTCGGCAAACAGGTGCTCTCGCCGGTCATCGAGCTGGGCGGCGCCGATCTGCTCGTCTCCTTTGAAAAGATGGAGGCGCTGCGCTGGCTCGAGTACCTCCGGCCGGAGGGGAAGGTCGTGGTCAACGATTATGAGATTCCGTCCGCTCCGGTGCTCTCGGGCGCGGCCGAATACCCCGCTGGCATTCTGGATGAGCTCTGCGCCCGGGCTTCCACCATTGTGGTCGATGCCGCCGCGGAAGCCGAGCGCCTCGGCGGGGCCAAGGCGATGAACGTCCTGCTGCTGGGAGCGACCATCAAGCTGATGGGTCTGGAATCGCTCGACTGGGAGAAGATCATCCGTGAAAACGTCAAGCCCCAGTTTGTCGAGCTGAACCTGAGGGCGCTTGCCTTCGGCCAGACGCTTGTGGGATAAGCGCGGATAAAAAACCGCCGCGGGTGCTGAAGTGACCCCGAAAAGTTAGACAAATATTTCCAACTCAAATTGTTCAAGCTACCAAGAGGGCTTTGTTGTCTGTGTAAAACAGGCGGCAAGCCCTTTAATCTTGCCTTGATACGCCTGTTGTTGTAATAATCGATGTATTCAATAAGCTCCTGTTTGAAGTGTTCCAAAGATTCGAATTCTTGCAG
>Ga0129314_1000634_pt1 | contig 34322 bp, 37 predicted proteins | sample O1111metagenome_FD_94431 | JGI IMG/M metagenome (GOLD analysis project Ga0129314, IMG submission 94431) | Orangutan individual fecal microbial communities from fecal samples from Wisconsin, USA - O1111 metagenome | ecosystem: Host-associated > Mammals > Digestive system > Large intestine > Fecal... | reverse complement strand
TATAATATTCATGAGAAATCCCTCCGAGTTGGTGTTTTTTGTTGTGGTAAACTTATTATACCATATCTCGGTTGGTTTTTCTCTTTTTTTATTGGTTCATATCATTTTAGCACATACATTTTTGTGAATTTTCAGGCTTTGTTTGAGCACAAAAAGGCTGCACCCAAAGGCACAGCCGTAAACGCTCAAATATAAACCATACACTCAAACACCGCTTCTCTCGCCATACTGATAAAGCAGTTTTCCAGTCCGAGCATCTTTTCGGCATCACCGCTGAGGACAGCCTTTTGATAGCAACTGTCGGTCTGCTTCCAAAGCTCCACCTGACGAGTGATAGCATCACTGACTTTCAGTTCCATATCATCAAGGTACTGAATGATTTTGCCCTCGTTGACGAGTCTACGAAGTCTGTCGGGACAATGGCTGTCAGAGAAATGAAGATGGTACCTGATGAAATCGGTGTGATAGGTCTTGTTCTCCTCGGTCTGAGTGTCTGCATCAAAGTGCGTGACGGTCACTGTATTGGTGTCCAAGCTCCACAACGGAACGAATTTCTTCTTCAAGGGATTGTAAGCGGTCTGCTCACTCTTATATCTGCTCATGATTTTAACCTCCGTTATGTCTCATTACGGTAATCAAAAATGGTTACCGTGGTGTGAATCCAATTCACGGATAACAAATTTGTGATCCGTGGTATGAAATGATAATAACAGGAGTATGCACATAACGTTGTCCTTTGTTTGTCCTTTACACGTTTCAAAAAGATACGATAAAGGACAGGATAATAAAACACGTTAAAGCTAAAAAGCGCCGTAAATACGGGATATTTCCCATATCACGGCACGTTAAAAAATCTGAAAAATTTAATTCAATTCCCGTACGGGTCACCATCTCTATGTTACAAAATAGATCCCAAGCCAAAAACTCCCGATTTTTCGGGAGTTTTTGCATATCATAAGGTCGAAAATTTTTTAGTGTTACAGTAGATCCCAAAGGCGAAAAAAGGGAAGTGAACGCTCCGAAAAGGGATTTTGAGAGCAGTTCCAAAGGCGGTCAGGGATGAAAATACGGAAAGACACCGAAAATAGCAGAAAGCAGAATATAGAATTTTCAAATGATTTTCAAGCCGATTTTGTTGGTTTCTAACAAGAAACCACAGAGTCGGCTTTTTCTATATATAAACACATTTATAAAGGAGGTCGATAATACTGGCATGGAAGAAAAAGTTCACGCCGCAGCAGAAAGCAGACTACAAAGCTGAAAAGCGTGAGGAAATGAAAGATTTGTTTAAAAAGATCGACGACGGCGTTAAGGCTGTGTTTGAGTCCGAGAGTTACAAGGACTGTCTGCGGTATATGAGTAAATTTACTAACTACTCCGCAGGAAACTGCATACTCATAATGCTTCAAAAGCCTGAAGTAAGTCTTGTAGCTGCTTTCGGGAAATGGAAAGAGCTGGGCAGAACGATCAACAAGGGCGAAAAAGGTATAGCAATACTCGCTCCAATGACCTTCAAGAGCAAGGAAGTTGTCGAGCAGCCTGTTGTTGACAGCAACGGCAGACAGGTATTCAACTCTGACGGTTCGGAGAAAAAAGAAAAGGTCGAGACTGAGCATACTGATGTTGGCTTCAAGAAAGTTTATGTCTTTGACGTATCTCAGACCAGCGGAGAGCCTGTTCCTGAATATGTTCATGAGCTGAACGAAGATATCGAGGATGAACACATTCAGGCAGTTATCAGCGCAGTCCGAAATGTGACAGGGTTTCCTGTTGAATTCGATGACATCAAAAGCGGTGCAAAGCTGCACCGAGCAGCGTATCGTGATCCAGAGCAATATGAACGGCGCACAGGCTGTCAAAACTGCTATTCACGAATGCGCTCATGCTCTGCTGCACGATCCCGAAAAAAAGCTGCCGACTTTAGATTCAAGTCGCAGTGATAAGGAGGTTCAGGCTGAATCTATCGCATATATAGTGGCTTCAAGGTACGGTCTTGATACTTCCGACTACTCTTTCCCATATATTGCTTCATGGAGCAAGGGCAAGCAGCTTGAACAGCTCAACCGCTTTCTCAGCGAGATTCAGGAAACTGCACGAACAATATGCAATGCCATTGACTCGGAGCTTACGGCGATCACAGAGGAACAGACAGAAGAACTGAACGAGGACGAGTGCCTCGGACTTGCAATGTAGGAGGAAAAATGATAAGCACAAAAGAACCAGAAAAGCTAAAGATAAAAACTTGTCTTAACCATAAGGCAACAAACTATGAGCCGTCAGAATGTGTTGTGGAAAAGATCATAACACTGCCGACGGAGGATTTTCAGCATCTGCTTAATGAACCTCTTGATGACTATAATTTCATCAAGGAAAACCGAATGATGATGTACAGCGATGCAAACGAGGTTAGCCATTGTCTGCTTGCTTACGATGAGGAAAGCGGCGACGGTCTGCTCATAAATGCTGAGGGTTATGATTATGCCCGATATTCGGCATATATCTCCAACGCAAGGGAAATGATCCAACATCTTGAACAGGAGCATAGCGGTTTGCAGACCGTACAGCTCCTATAACAGACAGCGAGAAAAGGCTGCTCAATACCATATCCAATATCGCCGACAGGATAGCGACATTTGCACATCTCGGCAGCAAGGATTTCAGCCTTGAAGATACAATGAGGGATTTGGGATATGATTTTGACGATATAAAGGAAATGCTGTTCCATGCAGTTGCACAGAAAATCAGCGCAATGAACGGTATACACTCTGTTGAAGTGAATAATCTTTGTGTGCCGCTGCAGCCTGAAATAACAGTTACTACAGTCGAAGAAACCGAAGATATGACCGCTAAAAATGAAGAAATCGGCGGTCTTTCTTTATAGACGGAGGATTTTTTATGAAAGCAAAATCAGTTAAATTAAAGCTCTTCTCTCCCATACTCGTTAAGGGTGAAGCACCTTACGAAAATCCGTGGGACGGCGGCGAGGATTTTCGTGTCCTTGTGGAGTCGGAGAAGAAAAAATGCCGTACAGAGATATATGATGCGGTCAGCAATATACTTGATTCATTATCTCTTCCTGCGAGCTTCGAGCACATGATCTACTCGGCAGTCCCTGCTGTAGAAGAAAAGGACGGTCGGCTTATGCTCGTTCTGAACTGCGAATGCTTCGGAAAGCTGACCGAAGCGCAGCTTGATGAGCTTTGCGGTTGGTGGGAGAATCTCCTCTCCGAGAATAACGATAGGCTCAGTAAAACGCAGATAAAAACAAAAAAGCTCGGCAGGATATATGTTCATATCTGGTTTCTCAATAGTTGGGCAGTCGAGCCGATTTTTCCTGCAAGACAGGGAGGATGATACTATGAAAATACCAAGTGAAAGCGAACTGCGATATTACCGCTGCCGTTATCCGTCAGGCACAAGGATTCAGCTTGATGCTGATATGGACGATCCGCAGCCGATACCGGCAGGAACTAAGGGAACGATAATTGCTATAGACGATATGGCTCAGGCGGTAATGAAATGGGACAACGGTCGGAGCTTATCGCTTGTGCTTAACGTGGATAAATTCCATAAGCTCCAGTTGGAAAACGATGAAAAGCTCATCGGTCATGCTGTTGACGGCAACAGGAATCTCCGCAATATAAATGACGTTGCGGAGTTTATTATCAAGCATGGTGCTTACGGCAATGTGGATATAACAACAGAGTGCGGTGAAGATTTCATCAAGACTGAGGGTACAAAGATAAAATATGCGAGCGACAAGGAGTACCTTGATAAGCTGCTTGAAGCGATAGAGACTATGCAGTCGGAACAGAAAGAAACAGAAGAATTTGAAATGGACTTGATGCAGGGATAAAAAGTAAATAATTACAGAAAAGGTGGTGATGTTGCAGAAAATAAAGGAAAGGTGTGGTTGATTTGATAAGATATTTCGATATGTTCGCAGGGATCGGCGGTTTTTGCTCCGGACTTGAAAAAGCGGGCGGCTTTGAGTGTGTCGGTTACTGCGAGATAGACAGTGCGACACGTTCCTAATTGAAAAGATTAGGCACTAATAAAAGAACGTGAAAAAGTTTTCTTTATTAGGAGAACTGATAATCCGAGAGGTGGAATGACGGAGTAACGCCCTGAAACGCCTTCCCTGATACTCCGACTGGCATTATTGGGAAACCGATTTTGTCAGAAGCTCGGTGAAGTCGGCTGAGAGATACCGTAAATCTGCTTATGTGGATACGAAAGCTGTTCAGAGGTGAACGGTGTATCCTATAGGTCGGGGGTCTATAAAATATATATGGTGAGAATGACAGAAATGTCTGACGAATCTGCGAATGTACGGGTCTAAATCTCGAATATGCAGAAATGCATATACTGCTTGAATGCGGTGACAGTGAGGTAAAGTAAAATTTGTCAATATGAAATACCTTGGAGTGTTAAAGGCACTGCCAAGCTGTCAGGTCTATAGCAGACACCTAAGTATATATGTTAAAGATAGGATTATCGGAACGTGGCAGTCTACAATACGCATTATGCGGTACAGACGAAGAACAATAAGCTGTTTTGATTGTGGGCAAAGTAGTGGCATTACCGTTGATGTTTTCTGCAATGGAAAACGGAGAGACAGCCACAAGTCAGTATTACAAAAGAGTTATAGGTATTAAAATTCATAGCTTCGAGTATGATTAGGATTTTATCCGAGAAAAACAATCCCGAAAGGGGGGAGTTGCCTATGACAAAGGAAAAGAAACAGAAAAAGTTAAGATACTTGGAATATTATGATTTGCAGGAATGCTTTGATGATATGTATGCTAAAAGCAGACAAGGTGAAGTTTTCACAAATCTTATGGAGTTAATATCCTCAGAAGAAAATATACGGCTTGCATACAGAAACATTAAACGTAATTCAGGCAGTCATACAAGCGGAACGGATAAATTAAATATCAAGGATATTGAAAAGCTATCCGCTGAAAAATTAGTTGAGATTATTCAGAGAAAATTGAAATTCTACAAGCCGAAAGCTGTGCGGCGAGTAGAAATACCAAAGCCGAACGGTAAGACCAGACCGTTGGGAATACCGACAATAGTTGACCGACTGGTTCAGCAGTGTATACTTCAAGTGCTTGAACCGATATGTGAAGCAAAATTTCATAAAAGAAGCAACGGTTTTAGACCGAACAGGTCAACGGAACACGCAATAGCACAATGTGATAGATTGATACAGCTAACACATTTGCATTATGTCGTAGATGTGGATATAAAGGGATTCTTTGACAATGTAAATCATTCAAAGCTGATACGTCAGATGTGGGCTATGGGAATACGAGATAAAAAGCTGATATGCATAATCAAGCAAATGCTGAAAGCACCTATTGTATTGCCAAATGGTGATATGATTTACCCTACAAAGGGCACACCACAGGGAGGTATTTTATCACCCCTGCTTGCAAACATAGTGCTCAATGAATTGGATTGGTGGGTAAGCAGTCAATGGGAGACAATGCCTGCACATAAAGAATACAAGCTGCGTATGGACAGGAATGGTAATCCCATAAGAAGTCATATATACAGGGCATTCAGAACAAGCAATCTGAAAGAAATGTATATTGTGAGATATGCAGACGATTTTAAAATTTTCTGTCGTAAAAGGAGCGATGCAGATAAAATTTTCATTGCCATAAAGCAATGGCTAAAAGACAGATTAAAGTTGGAAATCAGCGAAGAAAAATCAAAGGTGGTCAATCTCAAAAAGAATTACTCTGAATTTTTAGGTTTTAAATTAAAAGCGGCACGGAAAGGAGGGAAATACGTCGCCAGGTCTCATATGTCCGATAAAGCGGTTAAAAAAGAAACGGAAAAATTAAAACAGCAAATCATTGTCATACAGCACAGCAAAGATAGTATAAGTATGACAACTAACATACGGCAGTACAATTCTATGGTTATTGGAATTCATAATTATTATAGATGTGCAACTTGTGTAAATCCTGATTGTATGGAAATACAATTTCGAATCAACAAGTTATGGTATAACCGTTTAAAAGGACAAATAAGCAGACAAGGCAGCATACGCCATAAATATATAGCAGACAGATACGGAAAAAGCCAAATGATTCGGTTTCTGAATCAAGAACCAATATGTCCGATAGGATATGTTCAGACAAAAAACGCTATGGATAAGAAAAACAAGATATGCAAATATACGGCTGAGGGCAGAGAGGAAATTCATAAAAGTTTGAAATTCGACAAATACGTTACGTCGGTGCTTCATATGCTTGCAAGATCGTATCTGCCGAACAGAAGCGTTGAATATATGGATAACCGAGTTTCACTGTATGCCGCACAATATGGAAAATGCGCCGTTACAGGCAAGGTGCTTTGGATTGATGAAATACATTGCCATCATAAAAAGCCTATTAGTCAAGGCGGTACAGATGAATACAAAAATCTTGTGATAGTTCACATTGATGTCCACAGATTGATTCACGCTGTTAAACCCGAAACAATACAAGCATATCTGATAAAAATAAAACCCAATAAATCTCAGCTTAATAAAATCAATAAATTCCGAATATTAGCAGGAAATCCTGCAATTTAATCGTTTCAATAACTTTGAAAGTAATACCAATCTAACAAATTTGTAATATTGATGGAACGCCGTGTGCGGTGAAAGTCGCATGCACGGTGTGAAACGGGGGAAAACTCGGAGATTATATCAAAGAGTTACCTATCGTTATAATATGCGAAATTAGCATACGAAACGCTCTATGACACGGAAACGGAGGTGTTCTATGATGACGCAAGAAAAATCGAGCCGGAAAAATTACCCGATTTCGATCTTATCAATGGAGGATTTCCTTGCCAAAGCTTTTCAATCGCTGGAAAAAGGGGCGGATTTGACGATGCAAGAGGAACTCTGTTCTTTGAAATTGCCCGAATTGCCGCCGTTAAAAAACCTAAATATCTGCTGCTTGAAAACGTACCCGGACTCCTATCGCATGACTCAGGCAGGACGTTTGCGGCGATCCTCAGTTCGTTGGATGAACTGGGGTATGATGTCACATGGCAGGTGCTTAACAGCGCAGATCATCATGTCGCCCAATCCCGAAAAAGAGTGTATATTGTCGGATTTCTTAGAGAAAAATGCGCCGGACAAGTATTGTCTTTCACAGACGCAAATCCAAAAACTCTTATTCAGCGCATTCCCGGCAAAGAGGGAAACCGAGTCTACTCCGCAGACGGACTGAGCATAACTCTAACCAGTCAGGCAGGCGGATTCGGCGGTAAAACGGGACTTTATGAGATCATGGGTATTCCCGTCAAGGTCAAAACGAAAGCCGGATTTCAGATAGCTATGCCCGGCGACAGCATTGATCTTGCTTATCCGAATCTGAATTCACGGCGAGGGCGTGTCGGCAAGGAAATCGCTCATACGCTTACAACAAGCTGTAATCAGGGGTATTATTTTGTTTACTGTATTGACATGAATCAAGAGTCTGAGATCACGGAGTTATCGAGGTGCATCACGGCTCGGCAGGACAGCGGAATCAGCAAGCATAAGGGCGAGCATTCGGGAGTTATTGTCATCACCGAGCCGATAGCCGTGCTGACTCCCGAAAAGGAAAATGTCCGTCAGCAGGGCAGACGATTCAAGCTGCCCGGCGAGCCGATGTTCACAATAACAGTCACCGACAAGCACGGTGTGGTCTATTGCGGATATATCCGCAAGCTTATGCCGATCGAAGCATGGCGGCTGCAGGGCTTCACGGACGAGCAGTTTCATAAAGTTCAGGCGATAGGAATGTCCGACGCACAGCTTTACAAGCAAGCCGGAAATGCCGTAACTACGACGGTCGTGGAGGCTGTTGCAAGGTTTATTTTAGATGTTGAAAAGGAGTGTACATAGTAATGGAAATCAAAAATATTTCTCTGAACGAGTTGGGAAAAATGAACGGAAGTGAGGGTCTCGTAATTCAAGGCTGTGGCGGTAATCTGCAGGAATGGGTAGACGGACTTAACGACTCCCTTAATGAAAGCGGAATTCTGAAAAACAACAGCCGCTTTGAGAATGCCTATACATTTAATAATGACGGCATTACCTGTTTGTTTTTCCCATTTGTCAATGTGGAATGTGATATTGAGAAAATGGCTGTATGGCGCATAAAAACGCATAATATTTTCTGCGGTACATGGTTTTCCGACTTTGTAAATAACCGTCTCGGCGGCTTTGCAGAGGAAGTGCAGCCGAAGAAAAAGCCTCCCTGTCCTCTTGAAAATGTCGATGGTAATATATTCAATATCATGGGACTTGCTTCAAAAGCGCTCCGCAGGGCAGGAATGACTGACGATGCAAAGGAAATGTGCGAAAGGGTCACTCACAGCGGAAATTATCATCAGGCTCTCGGCATTATCATGGATTATGTTGACGTAAGTCCCGATGATGAATCAGAAGAAGCAGAAATGGAAAATCTATCCCAGCAGCAGTAATTACTGCCGCTGTTAACATATATATTTCAAAACCAGTGACGGCTCGGCTATATGTATTGCTCCCCTAATTAACTCTTGAATTTTTCTGCTTGTCCTGACAGCAAAATACTGCGTCAGAAAACCTTGCCATACGACAGTATGCCTGCGTTTTTCTTCCTTGTCTTTCGCTGCCAGTCCTTCGCATAAATTATTCAAGAGTTAATTGGTGGAGCAATAGCCAATTTCAGAGCGAGAAATGGAGTGATGAATTATGAATATGTCCTGTTGATCCTTTGGGAAAGGAGGTCGTATGCAAACACGAAAAAGGTACGAAAAAGCAAGCGTTACGCTTGGCGGCGATATACCGTCAATGCTGAAAAAAGCAAAGACAGTTCTGTCGTATAAGCAGTACCGTGAGCTTTGTATCGCCGTTAATGAAGCGGCAGACTATAATACTAAGAAAGGAATGATATCCGCCTGTTTACAGGCAAAGAAAAATAATTTTTAAGCCGCTTGCCGGAGCATTGAAAGCTCCAGACAGGCGGCTTTTTATGTTTCCGGCGTTTTTATCAGCGGCGGAAAGGAGATGTATGAATAGTTTTATGTCGTGGGTAGGAGGGAAAAAATCTCTCCGTGACAAGATATTGATACGTTTTCCGCTTAATTATGGGCGGTATATTGAGGCTTTCGGCGGTGCAGGCTGGGTGTTATTTCATAAGCCGCCCGACAGCTTTGAGGTATTCAATGATGCTAACAGCAACCTTGTAAACCTTTACCGCTGTGTTCGGGAGAATCCCCGAAAGCTCATACACAAGCTCAGGTTTATGATAAATGCCCGTGATGACTTCCGCTGCATAGCAGAACAGCGCAGAAACGGTCTGTTTGCTCGTTTTCATGATTATGACAGGGCGGCGAAATTCTATTATCTCATACTTTACAGTTACGGTCATAAAACAGACCAATTCGGCTGTAAGCCTGTATCGAGCTGGAAGAAGTTTCCCCTTGTTGAAAGAGCAGCCGCAAGACTGCAAAGCGTTGTTATTGAAAACAAGGATTTTGAAGCTCTCATAAAATTATACGACAGACCCGACAGCTTTTTCTACTGCGATCCGCCGTATTACGATACCGAGAGTTTCTATAATGATGTGGATTTTTCAGGCAAAGACCATGAAAGGCTTAGAAATACTCTGCTTGAATGTGAGGGAAAATTCCTTGTGTCATATAACGACTGCCCCGAAATTCGGGAGCTTTGGAACGTCCCCGGAATTTACATCGAGGAGATCATCAGACCTAATAATCTTGCACTTAGATATGAAAGCGGCGCTGAATATCACGAACTGTTTATCAGCAATTACGATACGTCCGAAAGGCGTAATTTAAACCGTCAATTGTCATTTCTTGACGATGATGAGAAAGGATTTTAATTATGAAAAATATGATCTATACAATGGGATTTGTCGAGGATAACGGCGATATTGTCATCAGCGGCAGCTACCGTGACGAGGAAAATGAAAATCTTGTCTGCATTACCATTAGCAAGGATAAGATCAGTGCGGAGGTGTTCAAGACCGCTGTTGATGCGCCTGTGTTATCCCCTGACATTATCCGCCGTATCTGCAAGGACGGTGCTTGATGAGCTTTGAGCCACTTTACAAAAACAGCAGAGCCGATGCCGTTAAAACGGACGATCTCGAAAAATGGCAGAAAAGCTATAACCGTAACTGCGAGTGCCGAAAAGGGATAGAGAAGGCTATATCTGAAAATTTTGACGGATATTATCTCAATAACTATGCCGTAAAATCGGTATTTGCTGAATACGGCTATGACCGAACAATGTGGGTGCTTGCTGCAACGATTCGCTGTAAGGAATATGACGGGCGTTTTTCCGCTGATAATAAGGCATGGGCAAAAGAAATAATTCCCGATTACATCACAGCAGATGAAATGAGGGGATACGCCGCCGACAGTCATCCTGCCGTCCTTGACGGATTTACGACAGAGGTGCGCAAAAAATACAAGGCTCTTTGTCTGCTCGATAAAAGCAAATGCCTTGTCGATGATAAGGAGTATGCTGAAAAGCTGCTGATACTCAAGCCGACCTCTCTCAAAGATGAATTCCGCAAACCCTTCTTTCAGTATTTTTACGCTTATAGCGGCTTCGGCTGTTATCCTAATAGAAGCGGCAGTAAGGTGTTCGGAAAATTCCTTGCAGACGGCGAAGATGCGCAGTTCCACCGCAGTGATTTTTTAGGAGCTGCTGATATGGCGCAGCTTCCGAAATGGGCTAAAAACAGGCTTGAACAGCTTACTGCTCCGAAAATGAGTATCAGGGTATTTCAGATCAATGACAGCAAGGATAAGAATAACCTTGAATTTATGAGCTATGATACTGCAATGAAACAAGGCGGTGTTGATCCTGCGATCTATAGTCAGGTATATGGCGGTGTAGTGAATTGCTCTGACATTGAGGGGATCTTTGCACTCTGCAATACAGCTAATCCTCCCGGCTATTACGGACATTCCATGTCTGTAAGTGATGTTGTGGAGATATGCGCCGGAAAAAATAAAGGCTTTTATTACTGCGACTCCATAGGCTTTAATAAGATCGACTTTGATATTTCAAAGGTTGACCGCAGCGATATTCTGAAAGCTCTCATTATTGAGAACGGAAAAGAGCCGTATGTAGCTGAGATTCGGGACGAACTGAAAGCGAAGCAGAGCGTTGTCGGCGGTCTTATTGAGCCTGTATATTTTACCGATAATGATAAAGTTCTTATCTACTGCGATGAAGAATTTTTACTCAAAGACTACGCTCCCAACCGCAAGGTTGGTGATATTATCATTCACGGTACTTTTATGATAATCGGTGATAGTGAAAATGATGAGGGTGAGGGTATCGAGGTCTCGCTTACAGATAAGCAGATCGAGCAGTATTCTGAGATGTTCAGATATCCGCTGATATACATGACAAGAGAGGAGCTTGCCGAAATGCAGGGCGATGAAGAATCTGAGGAAATTGACGAGGGCATTTCACAGACTTAGGAGGTGAATATGAAAGAGGAAATATTTATCCCGTCTCCCCTTGCAGAGCAGATCGAGGAAATGGCTGCACAGCTTGGCATGACGGCAGACGAGACTGCTGAAAGTATAATAAGAAATTATTTAGATTGGAGTGATAACAATGGCAGATGAGAAAAAAGGCATTACCGTTAAGATAGATGCCGCATTACACGCAGAGATTAGGCAGTTTATCGAGTCAAATGGAATGACTATGGCTGAATTCGTTTCACAGGCTCTTTACAACGAACTGCACCCGAAGATACAGCCGCAGGAGGTGAAAAACATGGGTCCGATGAGAACAATGGCATTTCAGATGCCCGAAGATACGTTTCAGAAGTTAAAGGATTATCTGCACCGTCACAACATCACGCAAAAGGAATTCGTTCTTGGTCTGGTCGAGGCGGAGCTTAACAGAGATCTGGAGCTGAGAAATGCTCAGACCGTTGCCGAGAATGTTGCCATAGCTGATAAGAGTGAGGATATGAGCGAATCCGCCGAGCTTGATAACGAAGCTCATGACGAGGACATGGACTCCGAAGAATTTGACGGTGAGGAATCAGAGGACGAAGATTTTGACGAGGACATGGACTCCGAAGAACTTGACGATGAGGAATCAGAGGACGAAGATCTTGACGAGGACATGGACTCCGAAGAACCCGACGATGAAGAGTCTGAGGAAGAAGAAATTGCTGAAGAAGAGTTTGCTCCAATGGCTATGTGATATAATTTTTCGCAAGGTACAGGCGTTGTACAATAAGTAAAAAACAACGGTATATTTTGGTGGTTAAGTCGAATTTTTCACATACTTATGGACATCTACAAATATTTGTGGTATGGTGTAAAAAACGCCGAGGGGGCATGAGTATGAAAGAAATAACCGCCATATTAGCATTTTTGCTGTTGCTCACAGGCTGCGGAAAAAGTTCAGATGTGACCGACAGTCCGCCTAAAACCGATAATACTACAACAGTATCGGCAGAGGAAAAAATAATAGTCGCTGACGTTATTACAACGACTTCAACTGCATCGGCTGCCACAGAAACGACCGTCACCGAGCCGATAACAACAGCAGCACAGAAAACCACAACAGCAACAAGTATAACACCGCCTGTCAGCACCACAGAAACGGCTGTGTCGAGCACAAAAGCACAGAGTACCGATAACACCGCACAATCCGAGAAAACGCCGTATACAACAACGTCAGCGGTGACAATGGCAAATCCGATAGCACCAACAACGATACAGCAGACCACTCTGCAAGTAACGACAGTTTCCGTAACAGAGCCAAATACTGAGCCACAGAGCATTCTGTCACATGACGGAACTGACTACGGCAAAGCCAAAGCTGTGTATGAATATATGCAGCAGAATGGTCATGGCACTTGCATAAATTACGCCTGCCGGACCTACGAAATGTGTCAGGAAGTCGGGCTGCCGTGCTACATCGTTTGGACCAACGCAGGGATGTACGGTCACGTTGCCAACACGGTAAAAATCGGCGATATATGGTACATTCTGGACGCTCAGGGCGGTTATTTTCTCGACTACAATTATTGCTTCACGGAGGTGGTTGACATCGACGGAAACCATATCGCAGACGGCGATATACTAAGCAATTACAGCTATAACGAATTAAATTAAAATACGCAGAGATCCCCGATTATTCGGGGATTTTTTGCGTTGAAAGGAAGAAAAAATGATCAATTTAAAAAAGAAAATAAAGAAATTGAGCGCAGGGTTCATGGCAGGACTCTGCGCTGTTTCTATGCTCGGAACAAGCATGGGAACGTCCGTGCAGACTAAAGCTGCAAACACGATAACTACCGAAAATTCGGCTTTTCCCTCTGCCGATGAGGTTATCGCACAGGCGGCAACACTGCTCGGCTCGCCATATGGCTGGGGATTTAAGGGCTACACGGGAATTTATTATCAAGGCAGCTACAGTCCCCTTTCCCTCGATTATGTGCGTAATCAGGGCGTTGACTGCTCCGGTCTGATCTACTACACGCTGACGCATCTCGGCTACAAAACAAGCGGTTTTTCGTGGAATAATCCTGTTCCGGTGGATACTCCCCACTGGCTGTCCGTGAACAGTGACTGCACGATCTCATACGGCGGTGTGACCTCGAAAATCGACATTGAGAAGAAAAATGTGAAGTCCACGGAGCATCCTTACTGGGAGTGCGCCGACGGCTCAACGATCGTTCCCGGTTCTGTGGTTATTGCAGATACGCTTTCTGGTGTGGATCATTCGTGGATATATATGGGCGAGTTCAACAACAGAAATGAGGTTATAGGTTACCTTAAATCTATAGGCGTAAACGAGAGCTACATTAACAGCAATACCGTTGGTGACGGTACGGGTGACGGCGGTACTCATTGGCGCATTGAATCCAACGGCTCGCAGGGCTGCGTTATCAATAACCGCACCGACGGAAAGCAGTCTACGGCGATGAATATGTATGCTTTCCGCATCACAAAAACGGATGTAAAATTCAGCATCACAAAGGTGCTGAGTACCGATAATTCGGTAAAAATCAGCGGTACGAGTCCTATCGATAATTCAAAAGCAGTCTACGGAGTTTACACCGATCAGGCTTGCACTAAAAAAGTCGGGGAAATTACTATTGGGACTAACGGAACCGGTTCGATAACGCTGCCCGATAAGCAGTATTACGTTAAGGAAATTTCTGCTCCGACCGGATATAACATTTCAAACGGGGTGTTTGCGCTGAAGGCAAATGCCAACGTAAATGTTACTGAGGATATTACTACAGGCAAGATCAAAATCAACAAGACTGCTGAGGACGGCATTGTCGGCGACCGTGAGTTTAAGATCTCGTGGACTGACGGCGGTAAACAGCATTCTAAATCCGCTAAGACTAATGCTAAAGGCGTTGCTGTTTTTGACGGTCTGCACGTTTATGATTTCGGCAGTAAGGGTGCAATTTCGTACAATATTGCGGAGATAAATACTGAGAAAAGATATGAAATTCCCAAAGCTCAGAACGTCACGCTTACAAAGGGAAATGCCGATCTGACAGTTGCTGTGAAATTTGAAAATAAGCTGAAAAAGGGCAGTATTAAGATCAACAAGCAGTCCGAGGACGGTCAGAACGGCGATAGGACTTTTACAATTTCAGGCGGCGGTCAGACTTACACACTGACTACAAGCAATGACGGAACAGCAATTCTTGCCGATATTCCTGTGTTTGACAGCAGCAACAATAAAATCACTTACACCATTTCTGAGAAAAATGTTCCCGTAAAATATGTTGTTCCTGCCAATCAGAAAACAACCCTTACCGCTGACGCAACGGTTGATGTTACCTTTGAAAACAAGCTGAAAAAGTTCACAGCGGAGGCTACAAAAAAGGATTCCGAAAATGTATCAGCTCAGGGCGATGCATCACTCGCAGGCGCAGTTTACGGACTATATTGCGGTGATAAACGTGTGGCAACATACACTACCGACAAGAACGGTCACTTCGTAACTGATGAATTTGTATGCGGAAATTATACGCTTCAGGAGATCACTCCCTCGCAGGGGTATCAGCTCAACGACAAGATCTACAACATTGGCGCAGAGCCTAAGAATTATTCAATTGAGATAAATCCAATTTCGCTTGATGTCACAGAGGACGTAATAAAGGGAAAAATCAGCATTATCAAGCACAGCGATGACGGCACAACTCAGATCGAAACTCCCGAAAGCGGTGCAGAATTTGAGATTTTCCTCAAGTCCGCAGGCAGCTACAAAAACGCTAAGAAAGCTGAGCGAGATCACCTTGTGTGCGACGAAAACGGCTATGCACAGACAAAGGAGCTGCCCTACGGCACATATACGGTTCATCAGATCAAGGGTTGGGATAACACCGAATTTATTGAGGACTTCGACGTTATTATCGACGAAAACGGAAAAAATTATCAGTATATCATCAACGATTCGGTCATTACAGCAAGCCTGAGAGTTGTTAAAAAGGACTCCGAAACAGGCAGAATTATCCCTATTTCCGGCATTGGATTCAAGGTCTGGAGTGTTGATAATGAGCAGTATATTTCTCAGCAGATCAACTACCCCGAGGAGGCTGTGCTCGACACTTTTTACACCAACGAAAGCGGCAGCCTTATGCTCCCGAAAGAGCTTGCCTACGGCAATTATGAGCTGCACGAGGTGAAAGCTCCCACGGGATATTTCCTTAATGGAGAGCCTGTTACATTCACCGTTGACGGTACTGAAAAAATTATTGAAGTCGAGAAATATGATACACCTCAGAAAGGCAGAATTTCCGTGCAAAAAACGGGCGAGATCTTTAATTCTGTAAACGAAAATGATGAAAAATATACTCCCATTTTTGAGGAAAAGGGACTTGCAAACGCTATATTTCAGGTGTTTGCAGCGGAGGATATTATCACTCCCGACGGCACTGTAAGAGCGATTGCAGGCGACGTTGTGGCGGAGCTTGTGACCGATGAAAATGGTTATGCGGAAACTGATCTGCTCTATCTTGGAAAGTATGAAATTATGGAAATTACTGCACCGTATGGATATGTGAAAAATCCCGAAATACAGGCAGTTGAACTGACTTATGCAGGACAGGAAATTGCAGTTACAGACGCAGTAAACAGCACATTCAAAAACGATTATCAGGGCATTGAGATAAGCCTTGAAAAGTTTATGGAGCATGACGATCTGTTCGGCATCGGAGAAAATAACGAGTACAAAAATGTACGCTTCGGACTGTTTGCGGATGAAAAAATTATCGCTGCGGACGGCACTTCGATTCCCGAAAATGGATTGATCGCCGAAGTATCACTGGTTGAGGATATGAAGGCTGTAATTGCCGAAAAACTGCCCTTTGCGAGATATTATGTGCAGGAGATTTCAACCGATGAACACTATATTTTAAACGGTGAAAAGTATCTTGTGAATTTTGAATATATGGGTCAGGATATGGCTAAAGTGTCCGTGGATTGCGGACAGTTTAAGAATCAGCTCAAGCGAGGAACGGTCAAGGGTATCAAGGTGAATGAATCCGAAGAACCGCTTGAAAATGCGTTGTTTGGACTTTTTAACAATGACTGCACAGACTTTACGGCAGACAATGCGATCATGACCGCAAAGTCCGATAAACAGGGAAAATTTGAGTTTGCAGAAGTGCCCTACGGCGAATATATTGTCCGTGAGATCGCAGCTCCCACAGGCTACATTTTAAGCATGGAAAGCTATCATGTAACAATTTCTAAGGACGGCGAGATCATCGAAATATCGGCAAAAAACAAATCTATTACTGTTGAGATCAGCAAGCGTGATGTTCACGGAAATGAACTCAGCGGTGCAGAAATGGAGCTTCTCAACAGTGACGGTGAAACTGTTGAGAAGTGGACTTCGGACGGTAAGAATCATGTAATATCGGGACTTTCTACAGGTAAATATGTGCTGAAGGAAGTTGCTGCTCCCGACGGTTATGTTATCGCTACGGATATTACCTTTTCAGTTGATGTTTACGGCAATGTGACTGTTGACGGCGTTGAAGCAAATGCTTTCACAGAGGACGGTACACCGCTTATCGTTATGGTGGACGATACAACTAAGGTAAGGATCAGCAAACAGGATATCGCCACAGGCATCGAGCTTCCCGGAGCTACGCTTCAGGTGATCGACAAGGATGGCAATATCATTGAGGAATGGATATCATCAAGCGAGGCTCACTTCGTTGAAGCCAAGCTGACTGCCGATAAAACATATACCCTTCGTGAGATAACAGCTCCGCAGGGTTATGAGATCGCAGAGGACATTGAGTTTACCGTAAACGCTGACGGTACAGCGACCGAGGTGGTAATGAAGGATAAGGCTGTCGTTGTGACAGTTCCCACAAATCCGCCTACAGGCGACGTTGGTAGAAGTCCTGTTGGACTTATTATGCTCATCACAGGCTTATGCGGAGTTATGTATGTTTCTTTCATGAGCAGAAAAAAGAAAAGAAAGGGCATTGATCCTGATGATTATGCAGAAATCTGTCCCGAATTTATAGAGAGAAGTAAGATCTGATGAAAAAGAAAAATAAACTTAAAATTGCGGCGGCTGTTTCAGCCGCCCTCCTCTTAGGAGGCGCAGTATTACTGTTTAAGGACGATATTGCTCAGAATATTTCTGAAAACGACCTTAAACCATTCAAACCGATAATGGTATCTCAGGGAACGCTTGACGACATTACGGATGAACTTATGGGCGAAACAGCAGCGGCGGAGATAGTTCCAATCGGCAGTATCCAAACAACTGCAACTGCTGAAATTTCGCAAAATATTGCGGTTTCCGATACTCTCACCGATGATGTTCGTCAAAGTCTTATCGACTCAGCACAGTCCCTGAATAACGCCTATCCCGATGCCGTCGGATGGCTGTATATTCCCGATACAGCGATAAATTACCCGATCATGCAGAGTGATGACAACGACTACTATCTCAGTCACGCATACGACGGCAGCTATCTCAAGGCAGGCTCTGTGTTTCTGGATCATCGGTGCGAGAACCGTTTTATGAATCCAATAAATATTGTGTACGGACACAATATGAGGAACGGCAGTATGTTTGCAGGTGTGGTGAATTTTGCCGATCCTGCGTACCTTGACAGCCACAGATACGGCTGGTTGTCAACTCCCGAAACTGTGTACAGAGTGGATTTTTTCTCCTGTGCAAAAGCTGACTGGCATGATGAGCTTTATGACGGCTCACTGTCTGCAGCGGACTGGATACCGCACGTTGAAAATCTGTCAGTAGTCTGCCGTGAAATGGAGTATTCCGAAAATGACCGCTTTATTTCGCTGTCCACCTGTTCATATGAATTTCAGAACGCAAGAACTATCCTTACGGGTAAACTTGTAGAAACGATAGGAGGCTGATATTTTGAAGAAAAACATTAAAAGGGCGCTTGCCTGCGAGCTTGCGGCGGTTGTGACTTTCCTCAATTTTGCGGTGATTTCCGCACACGCTGAGGGCGACGTTGCGAGCGCAGTTGAAAACACATGGAACTCTGCAAAAAGTCAGATCAAGACTGTTACGAACAACGTCATATTCCCTGTAATTGACGTAATATTGGCGATTCTGCTGTTTGTTAAGATAGGTACAATGTACCTCGAATACAAAAAACATGGTCAGCTTGAATGGACCGCTCCGGCGATTTTATTCGGATGTCTTATTTTCACGCTGACTGCTCCGCTGTATATCTGGACGATCGTAAATATATAGAGCAATGCCCTTGACTTTTTCCTCTATACTGAGTATAATATAAAAAAAGGCAAGGAGGGCGCAATATGGCAGCAACAGATGAAAAAATATTCAGATCGTATGAATACGGCTTACCGCCGTATCTTCAGCATGATCTGGATGCGTACAAAGAGGGGGTGGAAAATCATTCGACCTTGCTTGACTGCTTGTGGGGAGAGCTGTATGGCAGCATAAATATGGCAGAAATAAGTGACGGTATCATCTCTCACGAACATGCTGAATATCTGCGTCAAAAATTCTTGTGGAGGAATAATGAGTAATAAAATAGATTTTACCAATTGTGAAAGAGTCATAGGCAAGGCGTATAACGGCGCTAATGGCAAGAAGATTGCAATAATGTATAACGGCGAGCAGTATATGATAAAATTTCCACCATCAGCCGATAAAAAGCCAACAGACCTTTCATATACAAATAGCTGCATTAGTGAGCATATTAGCTGTAGTATTTTTAATATGCTCGGAATTAAGGCTCAGGAAACGCTTTTAGGCACTTACACTATTAATGAAAAAGAAAAACTCGTATGTGCTTGCAAGGACTTCACTGCTGACGGAAGTGTGCTGTATGATTTCTGCTCTATAAAGAACACGATCATTGATTCAGAACATAACGGCAACGGAACGGAATTGACAGAGCTTCTTGAAACTGTTGAAAAACAAAATTTTGTTGATCCGATGAAGCTACAAAAGCATTTCTGGGATGTATTTGTCATTGATGCTTTTTTAGGCAATTTTGACCGTCATAATGGCAACTGGGGGTTCTTGTATAATAAGGAAAAAAACTCTTCCGAAATTGCGCCTGTTTATGATTGCGGAAGCTGTTTGCTGCCACAGGCAGATGAACGCACAATGCAATTGATTTTAAATAATCAGGATGAAATGAATGCAAGAATATTTCATTTTCCCACTTCTGCAATTAAGTGTGACGGGCAAAAAATTAACTATCATAAGTTTATTACAAGTGGTAGATATGATGGCTGCAATAGTGCGATAATGGAGATTTTTCCAAGAATAAGCATAGATAAGATAAACGAGTTTATTGCTTCTATACCATATCTGACGAATTTACAGCGTGAATTTTACAGCAGTTATATTACTGCCAGATATGAGCAGATAATGACTCCTGCATATGAAATGGCATTGGAACACGATGTGAATTATGAAAATACCAAAGGCTTTGAACTAAATATGTGAAATTAATGGAGGATGCATTGCATTCTCCATTTTTGTTTGGAGGTGACAAAATTGCCATATATCCCATTTACAGAAGAACAAAAAATCACCGCAAACAGCGTAGATTTGGCAGATTTCTTGCGTATGCGAGGAGAAAAGCTGGAACGTGCAGGACGTGAGTACAAGCTGATATACAGCGACAGTTCGGGCAGGCACGACAGCATCACAATGTCAGGAAGTACATGGTTTGACCATAAAAATCAGGTGGGCGGCGGTGCGATAAAATTCATGCAGTATTTTTACAATATGGACTTTCCGACGGCTGTTCAGGAACTGCTGGGGCAGAGGCTAACTCCTCTGTCCCACGCTCCTCCAAAAGCTGTTTTGAATGAAGAAAAGCCAAAGAATTTTAAACTTCCGGTCGCCAATGAAAATATGCACAGAGTGTTTGCATACCTCATAAAACAGCGGTTTATCGCACCTGATATCATCAGTTTCTTTGCGAAAAATCACACGCTGTATGAGGATAGGGAGCACCACAATGCGGTGTTCGTTGGAGTTGATGAAAACGGTATACCACGTCAGGCTCATAAGCGTTCAACGTCAACTTTCGGGAAATCATTTCGGCAGACCGTCGAGGGTTCTGATACAAAATACAGCTTTGCACACTTCGGGGAATCAGAAAAATTATTTGTTTTTGAAGCTCCGATAGATATGCTTTCATACCTAACTTTGAATTCCGAGAACTGGCAGAAACATTCATATATAGCCATGAACGGCGTGTATGAAAATGCTGTTTTAACGGCATTAAAAGGTCATAAAAATCTTTCCGAAATTGTTATTTGTACCGATAATGATGTCGGCGGAATCAACGCTGCGGACAGGCTGAAAGATATTCTGCTTGAAAATAATTATGAAAATATTTCGAGAATTTTTCCGAAAAATAAGGATTTTAACGAGGATCTAAAGCAGCTTAATGGCGTTGAATTTCTGCCTGCCGTACCCCATACACGAATAAACCACTATCACTTTCTTGTGGATAATATGCAGGAATTTGAGTGTCAGCCGAACAGATTGCTGTCCGAAATAAAAAATGCTTTCCGAAACGGACAGGCGAAATATATAGCCGAGCTTGCAATATCAGGCTCGGCATTTTTCTTACGCCGAGCAGAGTATAACGGCAGTTTTCAGGGACTTTGCGCCAAGCTGAAGAAAGAGTATCGGGGATATACAGACAAGGCAAATACGGCGCAGAAACAGCGTAATATGGGCGATATTTTAAGAGAGGTGGAACGTGATTTTCGTCAAACAGCACGAACAAGGGAGCAGTCTGTCCAGACGGCGAAGTTCCTGTATCAGCTTGCGGATGCTGCGATAAGGGTAAGCGTAGACGAGAGCCTTGCGGAACAGGAGCAAGGCGAGGCTCAGGATGAGGGCGAGGATATTGCTCTTGCGGTCTGTTGAAACAACACCCCCTGTTGCGGAGGACAACAGGGTTAATTGAATATACCAGATTAATTATATATATAGCAAAAGAGAAAAATATTATGGGGAGGTTCAATTTTTGAATGAAAAACAAATTATCTTAATAGGCGCGTTGATAGTATTTTTTATTGCCTTTTTAGTGATCGTAAATATTCTTGACAATCATAGTATCAACGGAATAAAGGCGAAAACGGTCGGTGATGGGCAGCATGGAACAGCTCGCTGGGCAACAAGGGCGGAGATAAAAAAGACCTTTTCTTTTCTGCCATTCGAGCCTGAGAAGTGGCGTAAGGGAGAGAATTTGCCGACTGTACAGGGAACAATAATCGGCTGTCGCGGAGGGAAAAATACGACTGCTATTGTTGATACAGGCGACGTTCACACAATGATGATCGGCGCGGCAGGCGTCGGAAAAACGGCGTTTTTTCTTTACCCGAATATTGAGTTTTGCTGTGCAAGCGGAATGTCGTTCATCAATAGCGATACTAAGGGAGATGTGGCGCGAAACTACGGAGAAATAGCCAAAAAATATTACGGCTACAATGTTTCCGTGCTTGACCTTAGAAATCCCACACGAAGTGATGAAAACAATATTCTGCATCTTGTAAACAAGTACATGGACATATACTTGTCGGATAAAACGCAGTTATCTGCAAAGGCGAAGGCTGAAAAATACGCAAAAATAACTGCGAAAACGATCATAAACATAGGCGGCGGTGACAGTGCAAGCTACGGTCAGAATGCCTATTTTTACGATTCCGCAGAGGGCTTATTAAGCTCTATAATACTGCTTTTAGCAGAATTCGGCGAAAAGAATGAACGTCATATCGTTTCGGTTTTCAAGCTGATACAAGACCTTATTGCAAAGCCTACGCCCAAAAATGCAAAGCACGACAACTGCAAGTCGCAGAGTGAGTTCATTGAGAAAGCAATTTCATTTTATATCGGTTATCTTGATGAGGAAAAATCCGTCAACTATATCTCGCCTATAATAACCGAAACGGTCAAAGCAACTATCGCAGGAACGGAACAGCGGCTCTCTCGTTTGATGTTCAAGGTCGCTGTGGAACTTGGAAAAATATCGAATATGCTTGCGGCGGTAAATGATATTGACGATGAAACGCTCAGACAGTTGCAGTCGATGTGTGTGAATGAGGTGCGGAAAATAAATGGTATCATAAGCTATGAAGATGCGGTGGAGTTTCAAAAGGAGTAAGACGTGCCGAGATTGGTTGTGGTAAGCCGATATTTGAAAAAAGGCTCGAAAAAGAATCTGAAAAATTATGTGAAGTATATTGCAACTCGTGAGGGTGCAGTTCGCACGATCAGCGAACGTGAAAATTATGTGGGTTATCTTGCGAACCGTCCCGGAGCTGTGAAGTTTAATTCGCATGGACTTTTTAATGAAAAAGATGAGCCGATAAACCTTGAAAAAACTGCAAAAGAAATTGCGGATCACGGCGGAAATGTTTGGACTCATGTTGTTTCTCTCCGCAGAGATGATGCTCAGAAAATGGGATATGATAATTTGAAAGCATGGCGAGAGCTTGTTATCAGGCAAATTCCCAACATTGCAAAAAATCAGAAAGTTGATTTGAAAAATCTTCGTTGGTATGCGGCGTTTCATGATAAGAAAACGAATCCCCACGTTCATATTGTCGTGTACTCGACCAATGAACGTGAGGGCTTTTTAACTAATCACGGCATCGAAAAAATTCGAAGCGGCTTTATGAATGATATTTATGCTGACGAATTGAAACATCTCTATCAGCAGCAGACCGATACTCGTGACCTGTTAAAAGCTGAGAGTACAAAACTTATGAAACAGCTCTCAGATGAAATAGCTGACGGCAGTTGTGATGATACAGATTTTATCAATCTTATGAAAAAGCTACACGGACAGCTTCAGACTGTAAAAGGTAAAAAAATCTATGGTTATCTGAAAAAGGAAGTTAAGAAAACCGTTGATGAAATTTTTTTGAAACTTTCGCAGAATGAATCCATACAGAAGATGTACAAGCTGTGGTGTGATATGGAACAGAGCAAACACGATTTCTACTCGTCAGCAAAGGTCGACTTTCCGGCAATGGTTGATAACGAGCATTTCAAATCTGTAAAAAATATGATTATACGGTCGGTTTCGGAGATACAGTTTGACTTTCCTGTTGCTGAAACTGAAATAGTTCCCGATGAGATTGAGGGTGATAGATGCTCTAACAGTGAAGAATTTGTTCCGAATGAGAACGCAGCCGAGCCTGATAGAATAAGTGAAGACCAGATAGAAAATACCGAGCCTGAGATCGTTGCGGATAATGTTGAGTCGGTTATTCCAGAAAACAGTGATGCCTTTTTTGCAAATGCTGCTTTCGGATTACTCGTTGATCTTAGCAAAATCATATCTGATGATTATGACAAGGAGCAAAGGAAGCTCAAATCTCAGGTCGATAGTAAACTTCGGAAAGCTATTAATAGGAAGAAACAGGAACTTGGAATTAAGCATGAGCATGGTCAGATCCAAGAATATTAAATGAAAATAAGCGTATCGGATCAAAGTAATTCGGTACGCTTTTTTCGTCAATTCCGTCCATTTACGAGGTAGTTTTCAGGGCGGATTTGCATTAGATTTAATTATATTATACCATAGATTTTGTAAAAGTAAAGACTTTTTTGAAAAAAATTGTGCTGAAAATGAGTTTTTAATGTGATTTTAAAGGTGTTAAACCGTCATGTTTCAGTCGAAACGGAGGATTTTTATGGCTAAAAGAGGAAGTAATATTTATAAGCGTAAGGATGGACGATTTGAAGGTCGTGTGCCTGTCGGGTATCAGGAAAATGGGAAGATCAAGTATAGATCAGTATATGCAAAAACACTTTCCGAGGTTAAGGGAAAGATGTCCGAGGTGTATTCGATCAGACAGAATCAGCCTGTTTCTGCGATAAAATTGACAGTTTGCGAAGCTGCGGAGCAATGGCTTTCGGCGGCGAAACTTCGTGTAAAAGAATCAAGCTATGCTAATTATGTAAACATCGTGAACAAGCATATTCTGCCTGTTTTAGGCGGAGAATTAATGATAAATCTGACCACAGGCAAGCTGAATGATTTTATTAATCTTAAACTGGTCAGCGGCAGACTTAATGGGAAAGGTGGACTTTCTGCAAAGTCCGTTCGTGATATTATGACGGTATACCGCAGTATTGAAAATTATGCGGCAAGGGAATACGGCATCAGAGAAACACACTTTACCATGCCGAAAATTGAGAAAAAGCAGACGGATATTTTGAGTTCTACCGAAAGAAAAAGACTTGAAAATTATCTGATAAACAACAAAAATAAAACAAATATTGCAATTTTACTTTGTCTTTTCACAGGACTTCGTGTGGGTGAACTTTGCGGCTTGAAATGGGAAGATATTGACTTTGAGAATGCTGTTTTATTCGTTAAAAGAACGGTTCAGCGCGTCAGCAAGAATAGTAAGTCACAGGTAGTTATCGGTACTCCAAAAAGCAAGACTTCTGTCCGTACTGTACCGATTCCTGCTTTTATTATGAACATTCTCAGAAACTATAGAAGCTGCAATGATTTCTATGTCATCACAGGGATAAGCAAACCTACTGAGCCAAGAACCATGCAGAATCGTTTCAAGTCGATTTTGAAATTATGTAGAATAAGAAATGTCAACTTTCATCTTCTTAGGCACACTTACGCAACCGTCTGTATCGAAAAAGGTTTTGATCCCAAGACCCTCAGCGAGCTGCTTGGTCATGCGGATGCTGCTATAACTCTGAATCGGTACTGCCACCCCTCAATGCAGATCAAGAAAGATTATGTAAGCCATCTTTCTCTTACCGCTTAATTTTTCAGCCGTCAGATTTTTGTAGTCCGAGTATGCTGTTAGTGTGGTTTTTCGGCTATATATCAGGCTGATTTGATATATGGGCGGAATTGACGAAAAAACCATCTTGTGTTCTACATCATATTATATCACAAAATTTGTCGAATATATATTGATTTATTTGTCAGATTATGGTATTATATAGGCAGCGAGGTGATTTGCATGATTAGAATTGCGATAGTGGATGACGAAATCGATCAAAATCATAATATAAAGCAGATTGTTATATCTTTTTTTGAAAAAAATGAAAAAAATAATATAGAGGTTTCGATTGATTCTTTTTTTGACGGAGAGTCACTTTTAGCAACCAAGTTTCCTTATGATTTGATCTTTTTAGATATACAAATGACAGGAATAGACGGCTTAGAAGCAGCAAAAATAATACGTCAATATAATAAGCATATTACCCTGATATATATTAGTAATTACTCTGAAAAAATGGCACAATCATTTGCTGTTCACCCTTTTTCGTTTATATCCAAACCTATTACCGAGCAAGCTATTATTAATAATCTTAAGGACTATATTACATATGATCAAGCTCAAAATAAGAATAAATTTGTTTCACTTACATCCAAGCAACATGGTAAAATCACAATTTCAACTGATCAAATCTTTTTTTTTGAATATGAAGGCAACCGAGTGATTCGAATGGTTCTTACTGATTCAAATGACAGTATAACCGGAAACATCAGTGATTTAATTAAGCATTTGGAAAAGCACAATTTTATATCACCCCACAAAAGCTTTATAATAAATATGGCTCATATATTGAAGTTTGACTCAGAAATATATTTGTCCGGTAATCATATAATTCCCATTGCAAAAAATAAAAGAAAATTAGTTCATGAGAAAATCAACAATTATTTACACAGTCATTTAATGGATTAGGAGGTTTATATGTGAAGGTGTTTTTAAGCGTATTGATTAATATGACATACATCTTTTCAGGATTATGGGGTATGTCTCGTGTAGTAAAAATAAAAAAGAATTATATTCTTTTAAGAATCGTCTCTATCATTTTATTGATAATCATCCAATCTCTATTATCATGTTTACAAATTCCGATCCTCAACCTATTGAGTTCCCTTTCATTGATATTTGCTTCATCTCTGATTTTCATCGAACATGAAAAGTTGACGTTTATAATTTATGATATCCTAATATTTATAAGTTCTTTTATTGCAGACTTATTAGCGACATTGTTAATTTCAACCATTTCGCAAAGAACTATTCTTTCAGTTTTGCAACAAAGAAATATTGTAACAGCAAGATATCTTCTTGCTTGCATATTTACTTTTATGCTTTGTAATCTTTCATTTATAATAATAAGAAGAAGACAAGCTACACTTATATGGTATGAGGCTTTCTTCTATATACTTTTAGTAGCCGGCGAAGCCTCAACTGTCTATTATATTGCAATGAATATCTTAAATCTCTCATCAGGAGCTTTTATAATTTTCTTCTTAATAAGTTGTTTTATACTTGATATATATATTGTGTTTGTATTTTACCGGATTTCTATCGTTCGTGATACCGAAAAAGAGAATGCACTTCTCCGACAACAATCCAAAATGCAACTATCTGTATATCAAGACCTTCAAAACAGATATGTGCGTTCCATGAAAATCGTTCACGATGTCAAGAAACACGTTTCCGCACTGGAGGGACTTATACAAAATGAAAATATCGAAGCAGCTTCTGAATATAAAGAATCCTTATACGAAGAATTAGATAAGTTTCAATCAGCGTTTCATCACTCAAATAAACTGTTGACAGTAATTATTAATAATGGACTAATTAAAGCAGAGCAAAATAACATTACTATTGATTTGAATATTGATGATTTTAATTTCCCCTTAATATCTGACATTGATTTAACGATAATGTTATCAAATATACTTGATAATGCAATTGAAGCAGTATCTAAATTACCGGAAAATCAAAGAAAAATACTGTTTATTATCAAGAAAAAAATGAATTGCTTTGTTATCCATGTTGAAAACAAGTATAAAGATGTTCAAAAAGAATCTGATGGAAAATTCACTTCGACCAAAAAAGGACATATAGGAATCGGATTAAAAAATATTAAAGCAGCAGTAGAAAAATACGACGGTATTTTTGATGTTACCGTCAAAGAAGATTCGTTTGTAACTTCTATAACAATACCATATAAACAATAACGTAAAGGGCAATACCGCTCAGGAATCATTTATGAACATCAGTTCTAATGGCTTTGAACGATATTGCCCTATAATTTTCAATAATTCATCGTCCATTGTTGTTATTGTGCGACCGCTAAGAAATCCTAAGACTAATACAAATCACTAAAGAACCGAGGTCATTATCGGTTTTTTAGTTTCAAAATTGTTTGTTGGTTACGTCATTTGCCCGAAAAATGCGTATTTTACACGAATAATGCAAACGTATTGAATTTGTGATTTGTTTATGATAGTATTCAAGTATAAAATAAATGAAAGGAATGGTATTTATGGCAACTAAATCCAATAAAACTTCTGAAAAAGTTTTAAAAGGTGCTGCAGCTATAGCAAAGAAGTCTTCTTCTTTTTGGTCGAATTTCCCCTGTGTATTCTGGGAATATCAGCCAAGAGTGCCTAAAGCTGTAAAAAAGATGCGTAAATTCTAATGTTAACGTATCTATCAAAAAAATTTGCAGGGAAGCTGATTAGTATAGGCATAATATCCGAGTCAGATGCAGATATTTATGAATATGGCTTTTTCCAATTTACAATGTTTATATTGAATGTATCTACCACGATCATAATTGCTTTGCTTTTTCAGCTTCTTCTTCCCTGCATTGTATTAAACCTTTCATTTATACCTTTGAGAATAAATGCTGGTGGTCATCATGCAAATAGTCCTATAAAATGTTATATTCGCTCGACTTTGATGATAGCATCATTGCTTACAATTATCAGATTTATTCCTATCCATCCAATTTTGTTAATTGTTCTTGTAATTATATCAATTGTAATTAATTTGATTTTTTCTCCAGTTGAAACAGACAACAATCCGCTTGATGATATTGAGATTAAAGTTTACAAAAAAAGAATAAAATTAATATTGTTTATCGAAGCAATGGTATTTTTATTTTCATTTATATTTATGGAAAACTGGATCTCAAAAACTATTTCATTGGGAATGATTTCTGAATGCTATTTGGTTTTAATTGGACAAATACAGAACGCAAGAAAAAAGAAAAATACTTAGCATATGTAAATATATAATAGGAAATTGAAGCTTTAATGATAGCAAAGAAAACTCTAATCACGCAAAAGAAATTTTAAGAATATAATGTTGAATCGAACATTATATAAAAAATTGAAGAGTTCATTTATTGACTTTAAGCTGAGATTTATCCTGATTCTGCCCCACAAAAATCTATCAAGTCGGATTAAAAGATGCAAATAACCTGCATTGCGGTCAGTTTTATTTTCCCTGTTCATGTTATGGAAATCATACAGTATATTCTACAGGGTATGTAAAAACAAAATCATAAACGCTCTAAGTAAAAATCATCATACATAGCAGATAAGTAATATAGTAAACGACATAATTATTGTTACTTAAGTTTCGAGCGAAATTTTTTATTTTCGCCATATAGTTTCTTACGAATGCTGAAAGTAATATTTTTATTGTCGTTTACTATAATTTTGGAGGATTTTATGAAAAAAACGATCTCATTACTGCTAATACTTACTAATGTAATTTTAATGACTGCGTGTAGCAGCAGTCAAAATAACAGTAAAGTACAAAAAGAAAACAATCTCACTGAAAATGTCAGCAAAATACAGTCAAACATTGATTCATTTTTTAAAGACATTTCTAAAAAAGAATATGATAATCTTAATATATCAAATGCTAAGGTTAAATTCCCTAACATTTCAGAATATCATAATCTTCGCCTTTACTCGGAAAGCAATGTTGCCATTAATGAAAGAATTGACAACGTCAAAAAAATTGTTAATAAGTATTTTCCCGAACACGTCTATTCTGAAGACAACTTGTTCTGGTGGGGAAATATACCCGGTGCAAGCAGCGATGAAACTTATGCTGATGGATGGGGAATGTGGCCAAAGGTTTCCGAAAATAAAGATACAATAGTATCAATGAACTATAACGGTTCTTTTCTTTATGAATCAGATGCAGCAGGCAGAAACAAAAATGATGCGTATTTCTTACTTAATCCTAATACTTTTGCTGGTACGATGATAAGAGGTGTCGGAAAATCTATAACAAACAGTGATTATGAACATTTAGCCGGATGGTTTCCGACATATACCTATGAAAAAATTGAACGCTATAATATAGATTCACTTCCGGATATTTCATATAAGCTTTATGATAAAGAAACTTCGCTATCCGATGCGGTAAATTACGCTGTTGGCTTTTTTAACAATGATTATTTATCATCTTTTCCTGATTCACCTATAAAACCACAAATTTCAGCGGTTGATGTTTGCAAATATGATAATATTTACGGTTATAGATTTTTATTGCAAAACAATTTTGAAGGTATTGCTTTTGACTATACCTATGATTTAGGAATGGTTTCAAAAATGTCTGATGATAAGATTTATTCCGATTTTACTAATGAAGCGTTCATGGCAAAAAGTAATGATATTGATTTTTGGTATATGACGCAGCCATATACCAAAGTGGAATATGATGGCAATGTAATCACAGATATTATTCCACCGGACGAAGCATTAAGTATAATGAGTGATGAGCTTACAAAAAATGTTATCTTTGATGTTATTACAATTGATTTTGTCTATTGCCCATTAGCATTTGAGGATGAATCATCCGAAACTACTGCTGAAGCAGCATGGAAAATCGAATCCTTTAATCCAAATGATGAAAAAACATATATTGTATATGTTAATGCAACGAATGGCGAATTACGATACTATACAGCAAGTAACGGGTAAAAATATGAAAATTATAAAAAATATTTCGGTAAACCTTAGAATGGTTTTTACCAATTACGGTTTTTATATCTGCACGGCATTCACGGTTGTGCTGTGCTTTTGTACGGGAATATACCGTGATCCAACGAATAACAACGAATATTCGGTCATAAAGTCGTTTATGAAGTTTGACCGTGAATTTATGCTGAATGATTTTTCGTTCTGTTCCTATAAGGTCGCAGAGAGCGGCTCGGGAAGCTGGCTTTCCATGTTCATTCCCATAATTTCCGCGTTCGCATTTATACCTCTTGTCTGTGATGAAAGCGAATCAAAATTCATACGCTTTTCTATTTTCAGGTCGTCGAAATTCAGCTACCACACCTCGAAATTCCTGACAGCCTGCATATCCGGAGGTCTTGCGGTAACGTTTGGATATATTATTTTTACGGTTTCCGTGTATGCACTTTTTCCGAATATAAGGGAATATTCCCCCGAAATGCAGGCGATGCTCAAAGAGGAGATTTCCTATGCATATCCCGAAGTTTCAAAACACGGTCATATCTTTCTTCTCGGGATAAAATCTGCGGAAATGTTCCTTTACGGCGCACTTTCCTCAGTTTCTGCGGTAATGCTGACGTGCCTGATGAAAAATAAATATCTTGTAATGTGCATACCGTTTTTCCTGAAATATGTTGTAACTCAGACAAGTGTAAAGCTCAGCGCGCGGGCATTAAGCGATTGGGAAAATCCCGACATGAAGCTGTGTAAATTTGCGTCTGTGATTTCTCCCGATGCGATCCCGAATGTATTCACATCTCAGTATATGCGGCTGATTTTCCTATATAACGGCGCACTTGTGCTGACTGCATTTCTATTTTATATGATCGTTTACGGAAGGAGGCTTGACTGCGGTGAATAAACTCAGACTGCGCTCGATCATGTCAATAGCACGCTCTGAATACGTCCGCTGGCTTACAAACCCGAGAATCATAATCGTCGGAGTGATGTTTGTATTTATGCGGACACTTGCGGTCGAGCCGCTTCTTGAACGTGCCGAAAAAATGAACGTCCCCCTTACTGTATTCGAGCCTTTTGAAGCGATCGGCAACTCGGGAATGCTTGTAATGCTCATCCCCTGCGTGTTTCTGATACTCATAAGCGATTACCCGATAATCAGCGGAAATACGCTGCTTTTCGTCCACAGAACAGGCAAGCTCAACTGGTTTTTAGGGCAGCTCCTTTTCGTTGTTACTGCAATTTTCTCATACATGGGAATGCTTTTTCTTGTGAGTATACTTATTTCGGGCGGACAATTCCGCACGGAGTGGAGCGAGACTGTAAGGCTTTACGGAGCAAAATTTCCGGACGAATTTGACAGCTTTGCCTCGGAGCTTCTGCCGTCCAATCTTTATAATCAGATACCGCTTATGACCTCGGTATTACAGACGTTTTTCCTCATGAGCGCATATCTGTTTTTCCTTGTGCTGATACTTTATCTTTTCAAGCTGATGCATATAAAATCGGCAGGATTGATTGCGGTATTTATTGTGATCGGACTGGGCGTGGCATCTTGCTCGCTGAAAACATCGGCGATGTGGTATTTCCCAATGGCGAATACGATCGTATGGCTACATTATACCGAAATTCTCAGAGAACCTGTTGTTCCAATATGGCGGTCATATTTCTACTTCACGGCAGGGATAGCTGTGCTGTTTACAGTTAACCTCATTGCGCTGAAAAAGCTCCAATTTACCAATATAGAACAGGTGGGATAATTATGATAAAAATTGACGGATTATCGCTGAAAATAAAGACTGCTGACATTCTGAAAAATGTAAATGTGGAATTTGAAAAGGGTAAAATTCATGGGCTTATCGGCAGAAACGGCAGCGGAAAAACTATGCTTATGAAGTGTATCTGCGGATTTGTTAAACCTACAAACGGTAGGGTGACTGTTGCAGGAAAGCAGATCGGTAAGAACTGCGACTTCCCCGAAAATGTAGGAATTATAATCGAAACTCCGGGATTTATTCCCTATTATTCGGGCTATAAGAATCTCAAACTGCTTGCCGATCTCAACAAGAAAATCGACGGCGAAAAAATCAAGGAAACCATGAAACAGGTCGGACTTGATCCGGCTCTGAAACGCCATGTACGGAAATATTCCCTCGGTATGCGCCAGCGTTTGGGATTGGCACAGGCTATCATGGAAGATCCCGAGCTGCTTATCCTTGATGAACCAATGAACGGCCTCGACAAAGACGGAGTTTCCGATATGCGAAAGTATCTGCTCGACCTTAAAGATCAAGGAAAAACGATCCTCATAGCTTCTCACTCTGCGGAGGATATTGAAATTCTCTGCGATACCGTTTGTGAAATGGATAAGGGCATATTATCAAAACTGAAAGGGTGAAGAAAATGAAAAAAATCATATCTGTATTTACTGTAGTAATTATAATGGCTATAGTTTATACGACAGAATTAACTAATGCAAATGCAAAAGAATTATATCAAACACCAAGTTCATTTTCTATAAGCTATGTTCCTGGTAATGGTGCACCGGGAAATGAATCTACAATTTCATATATTACAATTAATAGCAATGAGTGTGACCTCGTAATGTCAAACATGGTTAATTGTTATGTAGGAGTAACTTTTATAAATATAAATAAAAGTCCAATAATAATCTACTCACCATGTAGCTATCATATAAACCTCACTCCTCAATATATCTTTAACTATCCAGTTTCATTAAAGATTGATCTTTTACCGATAGATCAAAATTCACCTGCATACTGCAGTGGCTCTATTACAGCGGTTTAAATTATGCGTAATTTAATAATATTAACACTCACTCATGGCTTTAACAGTTGCTTTAATGATTTCCAGATCACGTTCATTGCAATTGTAGAGCATACGGACAAGATCTTCTATCTCAGATTCTTTAGACGGTTTTTCGGGATAGAAGATCGAGTCCGAAGATATGGTCAATGTGCGAATCAGTTTATAAAGCACATCAAAGCTCGGCTTTTTGCCTTCATTTTCGATACGATACAAATATCTCTCGGCACTCCGACTTTGTCAGCAAGGGCTTCAATCGTAAGATTATAGCGTTTCCTTGCTTTTTTTATGATTTGACCAAGAGTTTCGGTATTGTTATGCACTTGCAGTTCACCTCCTCAAAGAATATTATACAGGTTTATTGTGATTATTTTAATGGCATAACAGTATAAATTTTATGAACCTACAATTCATATAAAGAATTACCCGTCAAAAAAAATCGATTTTTTTGACGGGATTTTGGTGTTGGGATAAATTCCTCCAGTCTTATTTCGTCAGACCGGAGGAGTTTTTATTGCCTGTAATTCGAAACTTTTTCAACACACATCATTACAGAAAAAATGATTTTACAGTAACTAATGTCAGATACTGTATCATAAACAAAAAATTAATCAGTTTTTCAACTGAACTGTCAGTACAGAATATATATGAAATAATAGCACTTATCAAATGCCTGAACGCAAAGGATAAGTGCTATTTTCTTTTATACTTGCCGCCATTGCAAGCAATACGGCAATGATGATAACTATATTTTTATATAACTGGCTATGTATAGCCGCAAAACATCCATAGACCTTCGTTTTGATTCAACAATAAAAATCAAAACGGAGGAATAATAATGGCATATAATCATGCAGCAGAAGAAAAGAAATTTAAGGAACAGTGGGAAGAAAAAGAGCGAGTTTACCGTGAGAACGGAATGACTGACGAGCAAATATCAGCTATAAAATCATATGACGAGCAGATTTTTAAACTTGACAGGGCTTTTTACAGAAGAACGATGCTTCTTGCAGAACCCGAAAACTTATCTGAGGGAACATCTGACGATCATTCTGATACATACTTGGAAGCTTAGAACCTGTCTTCACAAGCTAAAATCTACGCAACAGGGTTTGTAAATTTGAAATGATACAAATATTTTCTTGGTAAAAAGTTTTAATTTCATAGTCCTTTGACAAACGCCTAGACCAAGTC
>Ga0129314_1000633_pt1 | contig 34366 bp, 26 predicted proteins | sample O1111metagenome_FD_94431 | JGI IMG/M metagenome (GOLD analysis project Ga0129314, IMG submission 94431) | Orangutan individual fecal microbial communities from fecal samples from Wisconsin, USA - O1111 metagenome | ecosystem: Host-associated > Mammals > Digestive system > Large intestine > Fecal... | reverse complement strand
TAGTGACTGCTCCACCAGCATCTTAGGCTTCAAGCATATCATAGTTTTTAGCCCGCTTTTAGGGGGCTTGATTTTGTGTTCCCTTTTTCGGAATGGTACTTAAATTACAATGTTTCAACCTTCTTCCTCCTTACGATGAACAGCTTTCGCATTCTTCCACTTCCAGCGACTTGCTGCGGATATAGTAAATGGTCTTGACGCCCTGCTCCCAGGCCAGCAGATACAGCTCCAGCACCTGGCGCAGCGTGTATTCGTTGGTGATATACAGATTCATGCTCTGGGCCTGGTCGATGTGGCGCTGACGGACACCGCAGGCCCGGACGCTCCACCTCTGATCGATGTGGTGGGCGTTTTTATAGTACCAGTACGTGTCGATGGACAGATCCGGCGCCACACGGGGGAGGATGCTGCCCTTCTTTTCCTCCAGGAAGAACTTGTTCATGACAGGGTCGATACCGGCGGTGGTGCCGGCCAGGATGCTGGTGCTGCTGGTGGGTGCCACGGCCAGCAGATAGGCGTTCCGCATCCCTTGCTTTTTGACCCGATCGGCCAAAGCCTGCCAGGCGGGAGAGGTGTAGTTCCGCTGCCGGAAGTACTCTTCCGTCTGCCAGGCGCTTCCCTCAAACAGGCTGTAAGCGCCCTTTTCCGCTGCCAGTTCACAGCTGGCGGAGATGGCGGCATAGTTGATGGTCTCAAAGACATGGTCCACGAAGGACAGATGCTCCTCGCTCTCCCAGGCGATCCCGTGCTTTGCCAGCATGTGATGATAGCCGCTGACGCCAAGGCCGATGCTGCGGTAACGCTGATTGGTGAGCTGGGCATAGGCCAGGGGATAGAAGTTCAGATCGATCACATTATCCAGAGCGCGTACAGCGGTCCGGACCACCTGCCCCAGCGCCTGCTCATCCTCCACGGGCAGGTTTCCGAGAGAGAGGCTCGCCAGATTGCAGACCACAAAGTCACCGGGCCGGGTGGTCTGCACGACCACGGTATCGCCCTCTGCTGTCTGGACTTCAGTGGAGACTGCCTCGATAGGGGACATATTCTGGGCGATCTCCGTGCAGAGATTGGAGCAGTAAATCATGCCCTTATGTCCGTTGGGATTGGCCCGGTTGACGGTGTCCCGGTTGAAGGCAAAAGGAGTCCCAGTCTCCACGGCACTTTTCAAGACCAGACGGATGATCTCTTTCACCGTGACCGTCCGCTTGGCAATGCGGGGATCATTGACGCAGCTCTGATAACGGCGTTCCCATTCCTCGCCCCAGTAATCCTCCAGCGCATACCCCTTCACAGTGAGAATATCGTGGGGGCACATAAGATACCACGGGGAGTTCAGATCTTCCTTGGCCAGCTTCCAGAAAAGGTCGGGATAGCAGACTGCCGGAAACACATCGTGTGCCTTCATCCGGTCGTCGCCGTTATTGGTCCGAAGCTGTAAGAACTCCGGCAGATCACGGTGCCATGCGTCCAGATAAACGGCCACGGCGCCCTGACGCATTCCCAGCTGATCCACAGCCACGGCGGTGTCGTTGACCAGCTTGATCCAGCGGATCACGCCGCCGGCGGCACCGTCAAAACCGCGGATGGCGCTTCCGGTGGCGCGGACCTTGCCAAAGTAAAGCCCCATGCCGCCGCCGAATTTGCTGACGCGGGCAAAGTTGTCGATGCTGCGGTAGATCCCGTCCAGACTGTCCGGGACGGTGTCGATGAAGCAACTGGATAGCTGATGGTATGGCTTGCGGGCATTGGAAAGGGTGGGGGTCGCCATGGTGACCTGCATCAGACTGAGCATATCATAGAACCGCCGGACCCAGCCCATGCGGTCATGGGTCTCCTTCATGGCCAGGTGCAAGGCAATGCCCAGGAACATCTCCTGGGGCGTTTCCAGCGCCACATGCTGGTGCGTCTGAATGACATACCGTTTGAGCAGCAGATCCAGTCCGGACCAGGTAAACCGCTTATCCCGACTGTCGTCAATGAACGCGGTGGCCTGCTCAATCTCCGCGCGGGAATAGTTTTGCAGAATGTACTCCCCATACAGGCCCTCCCGGGTCAGATAGACGAGCTTGTCATAAAAGCCGGTGATCCCGCGGCTGGCCATCTCCCGGGCAAGACGGCGGCGGAAGTCGAAGTTCAGGAAACGTGCCGCGATCAGCTCCCATCTCGGAGCCTCCTGCGTGGTCAGTTCCACCGCCGCCTTGGTCAGCATGGCCATGAGTTCGTCCGGCTCCATCCCGGGCTTGGCAAAGCCGCTGAACTGCGCCGCCAGCGCGGTCAGAGAATAGACGGAAGCGTCGAAGTCGTGCTGGATCTCCAGAAGACAGCCGTCCAGCTCGCCGCAGCCGGACAGCGCGGTGATCCGCTGACGGGCCTGCCGGAGCTCCGTGCGGTGATACCGGTACAGGATGTAGCTTTTCGCGGCTTCATAATGGCCGCGCTCCATCAGGGACAGTTCCACCAGATCCTGGATCTGCTCAACAGAGGCGTTCTCGTGGCTGAGGCGGGCCTCCACCATGGCAAGCAACTGCTCAAGTTCATCCTCCGCGGGCGTTTTATCCACGCTGGAGAAGGCCTTTTTCATGGCATTTATAATTTTCTGCGGATCATATGTTTCAACAGCACCGCTGCGCTTCAAAATCTCCATTTTGTCATCCTCCGTACAATCATAGGATATATTGTACTCTTCACCGCGAGCCTTTTCAAGGCCCATGCGTTGCCAATATGCAGTCCAGCATCAGATGCGAAATGGCCGCAGAAGCAATGAGTCGTTTATTCTTTGCGGTGTGGGGTTGTTATTCCTGATTAATGGATATTCTGTCGTGCATGAAAATTCCAAAATTCAGAAGGCTTGTTCATGTTTCAACGAAATTATTCCATGTAGAACTTGCAATTCTAAGCAAGATGTAATATCATATAAAAATATAGATTGAAGATGAGGGATGATGGCTTTATAGGCCGTCCTGAATATCTCAAATTGATTTAGGAGGCACATCCATGAACTATAGTGCGCTGATTCAAAACAGAAAATCTGTCCGCGAATTTACGGACAAGAAAGTATCCGCGTCTGCGCTTGCGGAAATTGAGGCCTATTATCAGAAATCCTGCCAGCGCCTGGTTCCCGAGTTGGAGACGAAGTTGTGCGTTTTCGGTGAAGAGGCGAAGGAAGCACTGGAAGGTGCTGCCGGCTACGAGAGCTTTCTGATCGGCGCACCGCACTACCTGGTTCTGCTGTCCACCAAGGGCGATCTTGCGGGCGAAAACGCCGGTTACATGATGGAGGACATGGTCCTGAAGCTGACCGACATGGATCTGGGCTGCTGCTGGATCACCTTTACTGACAGCGAGAAGGTCAAGGCTGCTCTGAAGATCGACTCCGAACTGGATGTGGCCGCCATTGTGGCTTTTGGCCAGGGCGTAAAGACCACCAAGCGCCTGCGCGTGAACATCCTGAGCATGTCCAACGTGGACATCAGCGCCAAGCGCCAGTATTTTGCCCCCAAGCACAGTCTGCATGACATGGTCTTCATGGATACCTGGGGCAACTGTGAGGGCCTGGATGAGTACATCGGCTTCTTTGATGATATGCTGTGGGAGGCCCTTTACGCGGCCACGCTCTCTCCCAGCTATCTGAACAGACAGCCCTATGGCTTTATCATCCATGAGGGTCAGATCACTCTGGTGAAGGCGCCGGACAGCTACACCGATGAGATCGACGCCAAACTGGGCCTGGGCATCGTGCTGCTGCACTTCACCAGCACGGCCTCTCAGTGGGCCGGCAAGATCAAATGGAGATTCGGTGGGGATGCCGCAAAGCTCCAGCTGCCGGAGGGCTATGAGGCCGTTGCGTCCTGCAAGCTGTAACAAGCCCTGCTGCACAATGAGCAAAAGCTCTGGAGAGGTCCTTGCCCCTCCGGAGCTTTTCAATTTCGCAAGCAGCGAATGTTATAATAGGCAAACCATCACAAGAAAAGATTTTTAAATATTATGAAAGAAAATGAGGAGGAGGAGTACTGATGATTTCCCAGGATATCCGATATGTGGGTGTGAATGACCACGAGATCGACCTGTTTGAGGGCCAGTACCGTGTGCCCAACGGCATGGCCTACAATTCCTATGTAATCGCCGATGAAAAGACGGCGGTCATCGATTCGGTGGACGCGCGTTTTGCGCGGGAGTGGATGGACAACATTCAAAGCGTCCTGGGCAATCGGGTGCCGGATTACATCGTCGTCCAGCACATGGAGCCGGATCACTCCGGCAGTCTCATCCGCTTTCTGGAGGCCTATCCGGACACGAAGATCGCGGCGTCCGGCAAGACCTTCGAGATGATCCAAAACTTCTTCGGCGCGGACGTCTCTGCCCGCCGGACGGCCGTGAAGGAGGGCGACACCCTGTCTCTGGGCAGGCACACCCTGCGCTTCATCGCCGCCCCCATGGTCCACTGGCCGGAGGTCATTATGACCTATGACGCTGCGGATAAGGTGCTGTTCTCCGCCGACGCCTTCGGCAAGTTCGGCGCCCTGGACGCGGAGGAGGACTGGGCGGACGAGGCCCGCCGCTATTACATCGGCATCGTGGGCAAATACGGCGGACCGGTGCAGACGGTTCTGAAGAAAGCCGCCGCGCTGGACATTCAGACCATCTGCCCGCTGCACGGTCCGGTGTTGAATGAAAACCTGGGCTATTACATGGACCTCTACGGCAAGTGGTCCTCCTACACCCCGGAGGAGGACGGCATCCTCATCGCCTACACCTCCGTCTACGGCAACACCAGGAAGGCTGTGGAGCAGCTGGCGGAGACGCTGAAGGCCAATGGGCAGAAGGTGACTGTCTGCGACCTGGCCCGCAGTGACATGTCCCAGGCGGTGGCGGACGCCTTCCGGTACAGCAAGCTGGTGCTGGCCACGACGACCTATAACAACGACATCTTCCCCTTCATGCGGGAGTTCATCGAGCATTTGACCGCCCGGGGCTTCTGCGGCCGGACGGTGGCCATTGTGGAGAACGGCAGCTGGGCGCCCTCCGTGGCCCGGGTCATCAGGGGCCTGCTGGAAAAGAGCAAGGACCTGACCTACGTGGATCCGGTAGTGACCATCCGGTCCGCGCTGAACGAGACCAGCGCCGCGCAGCTGGAGCTGCTGGGGAAGGCCCTGTGCGGCGAAGCCGCCGCGCCTGAGTCCGCGTCCGGCGGTAAAAAGAAGTTCGTCTGCAAGATCTGCGGCTATGTGTACGAGGGCGAGACGCTTCCCGCGGATTTCGTCTGCCCCATCTGCAAGCACGGCACCGGGGATTTTGAGGAGATTCAATAAATCAGGAGGAAATGATTATGAGCGAGACGAAGTTTTACATCTGTGAGCATTGCGGAAACATTGTCGGCAAGATCCATGACGCAGGCGTTCCCCTGGTGTGCTGCGGCCAGAAAATGAAAGAACTGGTCCCGGGTACCGTGGAAGCCAGCACGGAAAAGCACATTCCAGTAGCCTCCGTGGAAGGCGGTATCGTCAATGTCACCGTGGGTGCCGTCGAGCATCCGATGACGGAAGAACATTTTATCCAGTGGGTCTATCTGAAGACCACTTCCGGTGGCCAGCGCAAGACTCTGACTCCCGGCTCCGCCCCCGCGGTCTCCTTTGCCCTGACCGGAGATGACAAGCCGTTGGCGGTCTATGCTTACTGCAACCTTCATGGCCTGTGGATGTCTGAGCTCTGAGAAGCCTGAGCGCAAGTAAAAGCTGACGGCAGCCCGGATGCGCAATACAGCTGCTGGACGATATTGGGAAAGGTCCAGCAAATATATTTCCTCGCAATATATGTGGCCGCCCAAGCTGGGATCAAGAAAGGCTAAGCACGATCCTCCTTTCCTATTAAGGCGGTCGTAAAGCAATCTTATAGAAAGACAGCGAGTCCCAAATTTGGGACCCGCTGTCTTTTTTTGACCGGTAACGGCGCAGCTTCTATACGAAATACCCGGCAGCAAACATGGAATTCGTTTTCTTTGAAAAATCCGTACTGGTTTTCAATTTGATCATGATCATTCCAGAATACCGCCCTGGTCAGCACTCTTGGCATCCCGGGCATAGCGGGCCAGATAACCGTCCACGGCCATGGGGGTATAGCGGAAGGCTGCCCGGCGGCGGGCCAGCTCCTCCTCGGAAACCAGCAGATCGATGCGGCGCTCCACCACGTCAATAACGATCCTGTCCCCGTCCTCAACGAGGGCGATCGGACCTCCGGAGGCGGCCTCCGGTGAGATATGGCCCACAAAGCAGCCGTTGTTGGTGCCGGAGAACCGGCCGTCCGTAATGAGAGCGGTACACTTGTTCAGACCTTGTCCATACAGCAGTTTCATGGGTTTGAACATCTCCGGCATACCCGGAGCTCCCTTGGGACCGGCGTAGCGGATCACTACCACATGGCCGGGCTTCACCAATTGTTTACCGATGGCCTCGTTGGCCTCATCCTCTCCTGAGAAACAGATAGCGGTGCCCTCAAAATGCCGGACCTCCGGCGCAATGGCAGCCGGTTTGGCCACAGCGGTATCAGGTGCCAGGTTGCCGTGCATAATGGCAAGACCCGCCAGCGTGGAAAAGGGCTTGTCCATAGAGGTGATGACCTCCGGGTTTCTGGGGTACAGGCTGCGGTAACCCGCTGCGTTTTCGCCGATGGTGTGGCCTGTGACACTCATGCAGTCATTGTACAGGATAGACGCCAGCTGGCGCTGCACCTCCGGAATGCCGCCCGCCTGGTAAAAGTCCTCGGCGTCATAGTCCTTGGAAGCCGGGTTAATGCGGCAGATCAGGGGAACGGTAGTGCCATACTCCTCAAACCAGCCCATGACGGTCTGGGCTGGGATCCCGATTTCATGGGCAATGGCGCATGTGTGAATGACGCAGTTGGTGGAGCCGCCGGTGGCCAGCAGCACCATAATGGCGTTGCGGATAGACTCCTCCGTGATGATGTCCCGGGCGGTCAGCCCCTCCCGAACCATCTGAACAATGGTCTCGCCGCTCTCCAGGGCAGCCCGGGTCCGGGCGTTGTAGACGGCTGGGATAGCCGCGGAACCCGGCAGGCTCATGCCCATGGCCTCCGCCATGCAGCACATGGAGTTGGCGGTAGCCATGTGCTGGCAGGAACCGATGGTGGGACAGCAGGCATCCGTCAACTCAAGCACCTCTTCCCGGGACACCTTCCCGGCCTGATACATGCCGTAGGCCTCCTCCGAAGATGTGGAATCCGACTTCCGCTTGCCGCCGAAGGAAGGACCGCCCAGCATACAGCCCCCTGCCAGAAAAATACACGGGATATCCAGGCGGGCGGCAGCCATCAGCATTCCGGGCACGGTCTTGTCGCAGGAGCCCACCAACACCAGACCATCCAGCCGGTGGGCCCGGGCCATGATTTCAATGCCGTCGGCCACGATCTCCCGGGAGGGCAGGGAATAGCGGGATCCGCTGTGAGTGGTGCAGACGCCGTCGCAGACGGCGATGCAGCCGAACTCCACCGGAGTGCCGCCCGCCCGGTAAACGCCGTATTTCACCTGTTCGCTGAGCTCCCGCAGATTTTTGTGGCCGGGTACAATGTCCGTGAGGGAATCGCAAATGCCGATGACGGGCCGGGAAAAATCGTCGTCGGAAAAGCCGTTGGCTTTATAAAGGGTACGGCAGGAGATCATGCTGTCCGGCATGAAGGTGCCGGCCTGAAATTTCTTTTGCATATCATGGACACTTCCCTTTTCAGATTTGAAGAACACGGCGGGGGGATATTCCTGTGTCGTGTAACGATTTGGCAAAAGAGCCTTCCTGCTTTTCTGCCTTTCCGAAGGGGCTCGTACAGGCAGCAACTCTCCACCGCCTGAGACTTCCGGTCTCCCGGCCGATCTCTGACTTGAGGCTCAAGAGAAACTGCTTCATGCGCACGATGCTTTTCATCGTATCATAACTTGCAGGTATTCCAGCGCCTTTGTTTAGTGATTTAAACTGTGACATTTATCGCGTTAAAAGTATATCACAGCAAGGAAAAATTGTCCATAACTTCCTTTATATTTTTCGGCATATTATTCTCTCTGCAATTTCGCGGCCACAGGATAATACAATGCCGATATTATACTGAAATGCAACAAAAAGTGGCGTTTTACTATGGGGCCCCACTTCCTCATAATCTATGCTGCCGCTCAGGCCGCGATCAAGACTGATCGCTCCTGCTTAATGGCTTGACCAAAATGAGAATGCCCCCGATTCCAAACGGAATCGGGGGCGTTATCTTGCGCTTAAGCATAAATGACAGTTACTCCGACTTGACGCAGACAAACTTTTTTCGTTCATTTGCGATAGAACAGTGCCCGGAGACATTTCCGCACATGAAAGGCCCTTGTCCAGGACCCATTGGACGAGCCTCCGCCCGTGGCCGCAGACCTTGGCGTCCTCCTCGCAGAGAAGCCAAGCGCGCCGGGGCAGTCCCAGCATCTGCCGGGAGAGGATCGTCAATACATCCATATCCCAAAGCCGCCCCTGCGGGCGATGTTCCTCCGGCGCGGTGGCCAGACGCTTCTCTGTCCATGGATCGGCGTCTGCCAGAAGAGCTTCCTCACTTGTGATTCCTCTGTAACGCGCCCCGCTCTTGGTGGGATATGGCTGAAGCGAAAGGCACAACTGGCGCAGCCTTTCTTGAAAACCTGCCGGTGCCAGAGAGAACACCTTTTGGCCACGGGAATATTCATGCGGAAGTTGACAAGACGGCGCCCTCTATCCGCAAGCATCTGCTCCCGCACAGGCCAGGATCTCCAACAGATTGGCTGACAGGTCCTCTGTTCCCCGAATAGTCACGGGCGTTTTTCCTCAGCCGTACCAAACCGCTGTGTCAGGTAAGCCCCTGTGCAGTCCGGCACAAGACGCAGCAGTTCCTGGGTGACACCACCGTTTTCCTCCAGCAGCCGGCGCACCCGGGACGCGCTGATGGGCGTACCCTCCTGACAAGAACGCGGGAACTCACAGAACTCCATGCCATTCCCGGTTGTGGGGCCTCGTGAATACGAACAGATCAGAGATCCCCTGAGAAAAGCGGTCCATGGTCAGACGGGAGACCAGCATTCCCAGTCCGTTCCTTCCGCGAAGCTCTTCGCGGATGGCAAAACACTTCAGCAGATTTCCGGCGGCACAGCCGCAGCCCAGCAGCACGTCCTCCTGAAAAAGCCCAAAAGCGATCTCCACATCCTCCTCCAGCCGCAGGCTGTTGGCGGCCAGAAAGTCCGACAGCATGGCCCGCTCACTTCTGAGCATCAGATGGATCTCACGGATTGCCAGATGTTCCATATGACGCACTTCCTTCCCACAAATAGCTTTTGCTTTATTATACATGGACCGTCTCCTTTTCCGCAAACACGAAAATCCAATGGCTGGGATAGGCCCCGCTTATCATGCCGCCAAGGCGGCGTCTAGGCATAAGCATTTCATTTGATATTCACCTTGTTTTCGTATTTTTCATTGATTTCGGTCTGGGGTATACTGAATATGTAATACTATGGGGAGATTTCCTCGGATCAAAAAAGGAGGAGACGCTATGGAGATCAAAAAGCCCGCAGTAGCGGGAACCATGGAATCCAGCGACTGTATGGTTACCATTCGTCCTGGGCAGACGGGCATCCAGATCGACCTGCAAAGCGATGTCGAGATGATGTTTGGTGCGTCCATTCTGGCGACTACTCGTCAGACGCTGGAGGAGCTGGGCGTCGAAGATGCGGAAGTCACCATTTTGGATCGCGGTGCGCTGGACTGTGTGATCCGCGCACGGGTGCAATGTGCGGCCTGCCGGGCGGCGGAGACGCACTATGACTGGGAAAAGGAGGGAGCCTGTCATGGCTGAGAGACAGATCCACCTGAAGCGCACCGGCCTGTATGCCAGCGGCTGCAATCCAGTAAACATGATCCAGGCCGTGTTCTACAATGAGGACATGCTGATCTACGATCTGGAGGACTCCGTTCCCGCGGAGGAAAAGGACGCGGCCCGTTTGCTGGTGTATCAGATGCTGAAGGAGCACCGCCCTAAGGACAAGTATGTGGTCATTCGCATCAACAGTCTGTATTCCGAATATTTTGAGGAGGACCTGCAGGCAGCTGTCCGCGCAAATCCCGACGCCCTGCGGATCCCCAAAGTGGAATATGCCCATGAGATCCAGACCATCTCCCGCCGCATGGCGGAGATCGAGGAGAAAGTCGGACTGGAAGTTGGCAAGATGGAGATCATCTGCAACATCGAGTCCTACATGGGCGTGCTGAACGCCCGGGAGATCGCTGAGTCGGACGACCGCGTGGTGGCGCTGACTGTTTCCGCGGAGGATCTCACCGCCAGCATGAAGGCCCAGCGCACCAAGAAGGGACTGGAGGTGTTCTATGCCCGCAACGCCGTGTTGCTGGCCTGCCGCGCCGCCGGCATCGATGCCATCGACGTGGTGTTCAGCGACATCAACGACGAGGAAGGCCTGCGGGAGGATACGGCGCTGGCCAAAAACCTGGGCTTTGACGGCAAAACCGTGGTACATCCCCGGCAGATCGATGTGGTCAACAGCTACTTTACGCCCAGCCGCAAAGAGATCAACTATGCGCTGCGGGTCCTGGACGCTGTGGAAAAGGGCAAGCAGGCGGGCAAAGGCGCCGTCACTCTGGATGGCGGCATGATCGACAAGCCGATCGAACTGCGGGCAAGGACCACGCTGGCACAGGCGGAAGCCGCCGGCATCAAGTTGGATGGGATGGTGATCTGAGATGAAAAACGCAGTTGGACGTGAGATCCCCGCGGTGATCGACGGCTATCAGGTCAGACCGTATCAGGGCGGCTATGAGGGCGCCCCCTCTACCGTGCCGGTACATACCATGCGCTGTGCCGGAAAGAGCTGCTCGGATACAGAAAAGCTGGTCTATTCCCTGGAAGAAGCCATTCAGCGCGTGGGATTGAAGGACGGCATGACGATCTCCTTCCACCACAGCTTCCGGGAGGGCGATAAAGTCATCGGGCAGGTGCTCACTGCCATTCGGAATCTGGGCATCAAGCATTTGAAATTCGCCCCCAGTGCGGTAGTAAATATCAAAAATCCCTCTATCGTCGACTTTGTAAAAGACGGTACCATCGACCGCATTGAGGCCAGCGGCATCCGCGGTGAGCTTGGCGACGCTGTGCTGAACGGACTGATGGAGCATCCGGTGATCCTCCGTCCTCATGGCTCCCGCCCCCGTGCCATCGAAGCGGGCGAGTTGACCATCGACGTGGCGTTTATCGGCGCCTCCGCAGCGGACGAGTACGGCAACGCCACCGGCCAGATCGGTCCCAATGCATGCGGCTCCTTGGGCTATTCCTTTATTGATGAGCGCAATGCCGGCAAAGTGGTGGTGATCACGGACTATCTGGTGGACTACCCCTGCATCCCCGCCAGCATCTCCCAGCAGTATGTGGACGTGGTCGTAAAGGTGGATGAGATCGGCGACCCGGAGAAGATCGGCAAGGGAGCCGCCCGTATGACCAAGAATCCCAGAGACCTGATGATCGCCCGCCGCGCGGCGGACGTGATGGCCTCCTCCCGCCGGTTCCGGCAGGGCTTCTCCTTCCAGACCGGCGCAGGCGCCATTTCCATCGCCTGCACCAATTATCTCTCCCAGCGCATGGAGGAGAAGGGCATCACCGCCAGCTTTGCCCTGGGCGGCATGACGGCCAGCATCGTGGAGATGTTCAAAAAAGGCCAGGTCCGGGTACTGGAATGCAGTCAGAGCTTCGATGCCGTGGCGGCCCGGGCCATGGCGGAGGAACCCAACATCGTGGAGATCGACAACGCGGTGTACTCCAACGCCTTTACCAAGGGCGCCATGCTGGATAAGCTGACCTTCGGCGTGCTGGCAGCCCTGGAAGTGGATACGGACTTCAACGTCAACATCCTCACCGGATCCTCCGGCGAGATGATGGGCGGTCTGGGCGGCGGACCGGATGTGGCTGCCGGCGCCGATATCAGCGTGGTATGCCTGCCCATTCTGCGGGGACGGACGCCCTCTGTCACCAAGCGGGTATTCACCTGCTGCACACCCGGCGAGACCGTGGCCGCCGTCGTCACGAGGCAGGCATTGCCCTGAATCCCCGGCACAGGCACTATGCCGAACTGAAAGAGGATCTGGAGAAGACGAATCTGAAGCTGGTGACCATTGAGTACCTTCAGCAGCTGGCAGAGTCTCTCACCGGTGTGCCCGCCCCCATCGAGACCACGGACCGGGTGGTCTGCATTGTGGAATACCGGGACGGCTCCGTCATCGACGTCATCCGTCAGATCAAGCGCTGATCCAAATAAAAGCAGACAGAGGGAGTTCCACATGGGAACTTCCTCTGTTTTTCAGAACGTATACTGTTTTCTCACAAATTCCTTACCCTCCAGCAGTTCGGGGGTATAGCAGAAACGGGTGTAGCCGGAGACGAAGTCGCAGCCCACAAGGCCGATCACAAAGCCGACGACTGTCATCAGCAGGGCTTTGATAATGGAGTCACCAGCCAGCAGCGCGATGGTGCACAGGCCCATCAGCAGCAGCATGAAGTACTCGGGGGCGCCGAAGTTGATGACCAGATCGGCAATGGTAGGCGCCAAAAACACCAGCACGGCAATGCCGAAGAAACCTCCGAGGAACGAACTGATGGCGGAAATGCCCAGCGCGAATCCGCCCCGTCCCTGCTGCATCAGCGGATAACCGTCCATGCAGGTGACGATGGCAGGCGCATCGCCCGGAGTATTGATCAGGATGGCGGTGATCCGCCCGCCGAACATGCAGCCCATATAGACGCCCATCAGCAGCGCCAGACCGGCGGAGGGGTTCATGGTAAAGGTCAGCGGGATCATCAGCGCCAGACCGGCAGAGGGGCCCAGGCCGGGCAGTGCGCCGACGATGGTGCCCACCATAGAGCCCAGCAGAATGACCAGCAGATTATAAGGGGTAAACATTACCAGGCAACCGCCCCATAAACTTTGCAGAGTTTCGATCACAGTAACGCCCTCCCCTTAAAAGAAATTACAGATGCTCATGGGCACCTTGAGCCACACGTGGAAAATCAGATAGATAAAAGTACCCACGATCAGCGCCACCTCGGCAGAACTGAGGGCAGAGTGCCTTTCCACAAAGAAGGACACACAGAAAATGTAGATCACGACGCTGACGATGATGCCCACGTGTTCCATGCCGATGATCAGCAGGACTGTGGCCAGGACATACAGCACCAATCTGGGAATGGCGGACTTTTCGACACTGGCGGTGTTCTTCTGCTTGAGGTCGAACACCAGCAGGATCAGGCAGCTGACGATGGTCAGCCCCAGCATGATGGCGGGAAGGAAGCCCGGGCCGATGGTATACTGCGCGTCTTTCGGCAGTCCCATTGCCTCCGGCATCATCAGTCCGGCGGCGACGGCCATTAGGACGAGGAAAACCCGATATATTGTAATCATGTTAATCAACCATTCGGCCGCTTTGCGCCCGCACAAATAGAAATGAAAGTATGCAGACAAACGGCCACCTTTCTTGTAGAATCAGTTTGAGGGGGATGCACACTACAACGCACGGTAGGAGGAGTTATAGATTGCATCAAAAGCTCAAAACAGTATGTTAATCAGTGCTGGAACTGCCTTTTCAAGCACAAATAAGTGGCGCCTTGAACCCGTACACTAAGGATTGTTTTAACACCTGTTAATTGCTTGGCGGTTCAGTCCCTGCATTCTCCTCGCTATTATTACGGAGGAGGTTTTGTTGTGAAAGTCGTATTCCCAACCTGCTGCGGTGTTGATGTTCACAAAACATTCGTGGTTGCTACCATCATCACCACGCCCGCAGACAGCTTGCAGCCCCGCTATCAGAAAAAGCGATTCAGTACCTTCAATTCCGACTTGAACCGTTTTGCAGACTGGCTTCTGGAACACAACTGTTTGGATGTCTGCATGGAATCCACCGGCAAGTATTGGGTTCCGGTATTCAACATCCTTGAAAAGCGCGGTATTCGGGTTGTGATTGCCAACCCAAAATGGGTGAAGGCTGTAAAGGGAAACAAGGATGATACGAAGGATTCCAAGTGGATTGGGGATCTGTTTCGTATTGGCCTTGTGAAAAGCAGCTTCATCCCAGACCTGAATATCCGTATTCTGCGTGAGTTTTTACGCTACCGATATAAGCTGGTTTCTATGAAAAGCAGCGAGAAAAACCGTTTTCAAAATGCGTTCACGGTCTGCAATGTGGCGTTGGATTCCGTTGTGTCCGATATGTTTGGTAAATCCGCAACTGAAATTACGGATTACCTCACATCCAACGAATCCTTTGACCCTGAACATTGTGTTTCCCTGTTACAGCGCTCCCTCAAAAAGAAGGCTGAAAAAGTTCTGGAGTCCATTGAAGGCTACTCCATGATATGTTCCCGCCGAATTTATAACAATTATATCAATTCTATTTTCCGAGTAAAAATATGAAAAAACGATGGAGTCATAAGCGAAATTTATGTACATTTTTACAAATGTGCTTTGCAGAGCAGCAGAGCGGCACAATCTATTAAAAACTCACGCATCCTGAGAAAGCCAAAAAGACGGTTCAAGATCTCATGGCTCCGCGACAAATTATAAAAGCAGAAAACATCTGCGGCGCATGGAAAAGCAAACGTCTGAGCAGAAGCGGGGCAGGGAAACGGAAGCTCCGGCAGCACTGGCGGCCAATTGCCGGCGCTCCGTCAGAGTGAGGTAGACTTCTCCGTCGCCAAGGCAGCGGACTTTGCCCCTTTGCCTCTGAGGTCAGAGTCCCGGGTGTCTTCAACCAGGAGCGCCTGCCCGAGTATCCGGACGCTCCGCACTGGATGAGTTGGGCTGCTGCGGCGGTTGACTTGGCATAATACAACACCCCACTTGTCAGCAGTATACGATACTGTCGAACAAATGGGGTGCGCTTCATTGACCAAATGGGCTTTTGAAGCTTTATTCTTTGCTGATCGGCTTTTTCTTGCCAGCTTCAACCATCTGGTGATTCTGAATGATATTCGTTATGGCTGCGCAAAGGCATTGGCGTTGAACCTGAAGATATGCCCCGTCAAAGATTGGGCCTATGAGAATTCAACGTGCGAGTGCGTTCAAAAAGCCATCGTAATGCGCGATCAGATGATCTATTCTCGAGCACTCCGCCTGAGACAGGGGATGGAACGGTTTCCGGCAGCCGCCGGACGCAATACCGCGCTTCGTGAGGATGTATTTTACTGCGCTGAAGATGCCCACTTTGCACATCTCTTCAACGCAGTAATTGATCTCATTCTGCACCCTCAATGCCTGAGAGATCTCTCCGGAACGGAACAGATCCCGCGCTTTGATAAACAGCGGAGCAAGGGCGTTCACAGTGGTCCCGATGGTCGCATCAGCACCCATGGCAAGGGCTCCGATGAACTGCTCGTCAAATCCGTTGAAGAATACCTTGTCCGGATAAGCACTCTTCATGCGCTCCAGCGAATAAAGGTTCGTGGAGGTATGCTTGACGCCCATCACGCGCTCATTGGAGAGGAGCCTCCCAGCGTTCTCTTTGTTGAATTCGATCCCGGTGAACTGAGGAATGTTATATACGATAACGCCGATGTCCGGGACGGCCCGGATCACATCCTCGTAGTATGTGATGATCTCGTCCATGCTGAATTTATAGTAGTAGGGCGGGATCATGGAAATAGCGTCTGCGCCGGCAGAAGCCGCGTGCTGCCCCAGAGAGATCGCATCCGCAGTCCGGATCGTGCCCACATGCGCAATCACCGGCACACGCCCGTTTACGATCTCCAGGACTTTTTCAAGCGCTTTTTTTCTCTCAGCAAGGCTCAGCAGCAGTGCTTCACCGGATGAGCCCATGCAATAGAAGCCCTCCACACCGATGCTGAGTTCGTATTCGATCAGGCTGGATAGAGCGTCCATATTGAGGGACTCATCCGGATCCATGGGCAATTCCAAAGCTGAAAATATCTTTTTGAATCGATTGTTCTCTGAAGTGTTCATAAAGTTCCTCCGACAGGCTGACAAATTGTTACGATTGTTTTTGTGTTGGATAAGACGTTGGACTTCGTTCACGTTCAGAACAAAATTACAGATTGAACAGATTAGGAATTAAATTTGCTTGCCTCCAGGTCTTTGGCGACTTTTTTCATATGCTGCCGCATCTTTTTTTCGCCAAGTGCCGTATCGTGTTCCTCAAAAGCCCGGATGATCGCATCATGCGCCGGAATGAAGTTATCCACATTATTCTTGATCTTGAATGTGTTCTGGCGGAATTGGGACAGGCATCTCGTGATCATGTCATTGATCTCGATCAGCAGCACATTCCCCGCAATGACAAAGATCATACGGTGGAATTCCTCGTCATAGTGAGCCAGAGCGGCGGAATCATAGCGGTCGGCGGCTTCCACGGCGTCGGCCTGATTTTTTTTCAGAGCGGCCAGCTGCTCGTCACTGCAGCGTTCGATCGCCAGCTTTGTGGCCAGGGGCTCCAGCGTTGAACGCACGACGGTGAGATCCTGCAATTCCACTTCGTTTGTAAGGAACCAGTTGGAAAGAGAATCCGTTTGGATCGGCGTCTTGCTCTTTATAAAGGTGCCCAGACCCGGCCGGATCTCGAGAAATCCCTGGGATATCAGAACTTTCACAGCCTCACGGACCGTTCCGCGCCCCACACCCAAGGTGCTGCACAGATCTTTTTCAGTAGGGAAGCGATCGCCCACCTGAACAGCGTCATCCATAATATAGGCGCGCAGATTTTCCAGGGCCAGCTGTGTTGCGGATTTTTTTGTGATTGTGATCATAACTATCTATCCTACTTTGAGTGTAAGTTGGTTTTTTCCAAAATTAAATCTGAAAAATAGCAACAATTTCTATTCCATGTTACACCTACAGATGTGTAAAGTCAATATGTATAATTTTCTGTTTTTCTATCGTTAGAATTGTACAAAACAGATATGAAAAAAAGACACGCGATCAAAAATATCAAATTTTTACGTCATAATACACAAAACTAATACAGAATTAATGTTGAAAACGTTAGATTGACACAAATAATTCCGTGTGCTATCGTAAAGATACGACGTTAGGACATCATATCACCTTGAGAACAGCATGAAAAAGGAGGTAATACTGTGAAGGATGAATTGTTTGATGTATCCAATAAGATCTGCATAGTTACCGGAGGGCTTGGGCAGATCGGCAAGAATCTGGCAAAGGCTCTGTATGACAGAGACGCGCGAGTTGCGATTTTTGCAGCCCATCCCACTCCGGAGAGAGTTGAGAAGATCTTCCCTTCCGATCAATATGAGGCGGACCGTCTCAAAGTTTTCAAAGTCGACATCAGCAAGAAGCCGACCATTGAAGCCGCTCTGGACGAGATGCAGGAGATCTGGAAGGATGCGCCGGATGTTCTGGTCAACTGCGCCGGAATCGACACGCAGCCCAGCGCACCGCCGGAGGTGTCCGGACCGTTTGAGAAGTTCCCCGAAGAAGTTTTCAGAGAGGTCGTGGATGTGAACCTCGTGGGAACCTTCCTCATGACCCAGGCCGTCGGCGCGAGGATGGTGGAGGCCGGCAAGGGCGGCTCCATTATCAACATCGGCTCTATTTACGGAATGGTGTCTCCGGTGCAGGACATTTACGCGTACAAGGAAGAGCGGACCGGCATTCCCTTCATCAAGCCGGTGGCATATTCCGCAGCCAAGTCCGGTGTTTACAACCTGACCAGATACTGCGCCACTTACTGGGGCAAGAAGGGCATCAGAGTCAATACCCTGTCTCCCGCCGGCGTCTGGAGAGACACCCAGGACGAGACCTTTATTCAGAATTTCACAGCCAGAATGCCCATGGGACGGATGTCCCGTGAGGACGAGTACAACGGAGCAGTCATTTTCCTCGCTTCCAAGGCGTCTTCCTTTATGACGGGAGCAAACCTTGTGGTTGACGGCGGCTGGACTGCGTGGTAATGAGGAGGTATCAGGATCATGAAAAACAAAATTTATGAGAATCATCTGAAAGATATTATGAAAGAGCGGCCCGTGTTCGGCATGACGATCTACTCGGGCTGCCCCCAGTTCATCGAATTGCTGGGCTACGCGGGCTTTGACTTCGCCTTCATCGACGCGGAGCACTGCCCCTGGGAGACCACCGGCCTTCGTGAAGCCGTTCTCGCGGCGCGTTCCGTCGGCGTGAGCCCCCTGGTGAGAGTTACCAAGCCGGACATGATCGAGATCCGCAAGGCGCTGGAGATGGGCGCTGAGGGCGTGATCATCCCCCATGTCCGTACCATCGAGGATATGGAGACCTGCGTAAAGGGCGCGAAATTCCCGCCCTTCGGCCGCCGCGGCTTTGATGTGAACGTGCGTGCGGCACAGTACGGCTTTGACATGGGCGGCGTGGAGTTCTACGAGGAGGCCAACAGATCCGAGCTGGTGATCCCCATGGCCGAGGACTTTGAATTCACCGATCAGCTGGATGAGATGCTGGCTGTGCCCGGTGTGGATGCGATCAACTTCGGACCGGCTGACTTCTCCATGTCCCTGAACTGCAAGACGAATACCTCCGGCGGCAATTCCTTCTATGATCTGAACGACAGCCCGGCGGACGTCGCCATGAAGGACATCATTGCCAAGGCCCGTCCCAAGGGGATCGGTGTGATGGCTCCGGCAGTTCCCCCGACGTATGAAAACGCCAAGAAGCTGGTGGACAAGGGCGTGAACATGGTCATCATGGGCAATGATTTCGGCAACTATGGCGCGGCGCTGAAGGCGATCCGGGAAGAGACTCTGGCAAAGTTTAAATAAGCGGGCAGCACCCTCCTGCGGGAGGAAAGAAAGGAGATTATAAAATGAAAAAGAGAAGTTTGGCGATCGTACTTGCTGCAATGATGATGGTGACAGGGCTCACCGCATGCGGAAACCAGAACACTGCACCTGCAGCCGGATCGGCAGCTGCGTCTGCAGCTGCTTCCTCCACCCCTCAGGAGGCGGCCGATAAGCAGGTCACGATCAAGCTCGGCTACACCCACAGCAATCCGGACCGCGAACAGGACGACGAGGTCATGTACGCCGAGACCTTCAAGGAGTACGTAGAGTCCCACAGCGATTCCATCACCGTGGAGCTGTACCCGGGCAACGCCCTCGGCAACCAGGCCGACACCGTGGGCGCTGTTGCCGCAGGCACGGTGGAGATGACGATCCAGAACTCCTCTCAGCTGAACAACTATGATATCAATACCATGATCTTTGGTATGCCGGGTACTTTCAATGACATCGCCGAGACCAACAAGGTCGTTGACAGCGACTGGGCCAAGGAGATCCTGGAGGAGACCCGCCAGACCACTGGCATCCGCGTGCTGGGCAACTACTGCTCCGGTATGCGCAGCTTCACCTGCAAGGGCCATGAGCTGCGTTCCGTCGAGGACGCGAAGGGCCTGACCTTCCGTGTTCCCGAGAGCCCCATCTACAGCGAGATGGTGAAGGCCATCAGCGCCAACGCTGTGCCCATGCCCTCCTCTGAGATGTATGTCGCCATGCAGAACGGTGTTGTCGACGGACAGGAGAACCCGATCCAGAACGTCGTCATCGATAAGACCTACGAGGTGCAGGACTGGTACGTTCTCGACAACCACACCCCCACCGTCATGAGCTACATGATGAGCGACAAGTTCTACAACAGCCTTTCTGAAGCTCAGCAGGCCGTGGTCAATGAAGCCCACGAAGTGGCCATGGAAAAGACCAGAGAGGTCGTCGGCAAGCTGGAAGCCAGCGGCATTGCCACGCTGGAGGCCAACGGCATGACCGTTTATGTTCCCACTGACGAAGAACTCAAGGGTTGGCATGACGCCTATGGTCCCGTCTGCGAGAAGTATATGAGAGAGCAGGTCGGCGATGAACTGGTCGATCAGCTCATGGCTCTGCTCGCTGAGATCCGCGGCTGAACGAGTCCCCGCACTCCTTGCTGAAGCAGGAGTCGATGGCAGCTATTTGAGTTGATAAAAGGCCGGTTGATTATCCACAAGTGATAATAGCCGGCCTTTTTCTCTAAACCGTATTTCTCACAGACCATATCGGGAGAAAAACATGAAAAACTTATACTATGGATTGAACAAAATCTCCAACGCGATCTGTAAGGTGCTCCAGATCCTGATCGTAGCGGTTGTTATCATCAATGCGGGATCGGTGCTTTTACAGGTGGTGAACCGCTACATTATCGTCAAGGTGTCGAATCTTTCGTTCCCTTGGACAGAGGAACTTTCCCGTTATTCCATGATCTGGCTGTGCTATCTGGCTCTGCCGATCGTCTTCAGAGAGGGATCCATGGCGCAGCTGGACCTGATCTTTGACCGCCTGGGAAAGAAGGGGAGAATGGTCCTGTACATTCTCACGCGTATCCTTTGCCTGGTATTCATCGGCATTGCTGTTTATTACGGAATTTACATCGTTAAGACCCGAATGATGTTCAAATCTTCCATTCTCCGCGCACCGGGATACACGCTGTATTCTGCGCCCATATTCGGCTGCACTCTAATGGCATTTGAGATCATTACAGAGATGATCGGCGTCTTTTCAGGGGTTCTGGAGCCGTTCTATGCCGGGCAAAAGAGACAGTATCCGGAATCTGAGAAAGGAGAAGACTGATGATCGTATTGCTGCTCGTTCTCTTCCTTGCCATCATGCTGATCGGAACTCCGGTGGGATTTGCCATGGGCGCCCTGACGAATATTTCCTTTGGCATCCTCGGCGGAGATCAGTCCATGATTGCTCAGAAGCTGTTTTCCGGCATTGACACATACACCTATGTGTGTATTCTGCTGTTCATTCTGGCAACGGACCTGATGTCAGTCGGTGGGATCACCAGCGCCATTGTAAACTTCTGCGAAAAGCTGGTGGGGCATGTCAAGGGCGGACTTGCCCATGTGAACGTTCTGGCCAGCATGCTGTTCGCGGGACTTTCCGGCTCCGCCATCGCGGACGCGTCCGGATTGGGCCCTGTTGAGATCCAGCTGATGACAGACGGCGGATATGACAGAGACTTTTCAGCTGCGGTCACAGCCGCCAGCGCTATCATCGGACCGATCATTCCTCCGTCCAATATCATGATCATTTTTGCCGGCTGCATCGGGACGGTATCCGTGGGAAAAATGTTCCTGGCAGGAGCGGTCCCCGGAATCCTTCTGGGAATCGCATATATGATCCTCTGCTATTTCCTGGCGGTCAAATACAACATGCCCTACCGGAAGAAGCGGTCAAGCCTGAAGGAGATCGCTGTTTCCCTGCGGGACACGCTGCCCGCCCTGCTGCTGCCGATCATCATTATGGGCTCCATTATCACCGGTATCTGCACTGCGACGGAATCCAGCGCCCTGGCGGTCGCCTATGCGCTCATCGTCTCCCTCGCAAAAGGCAGACTCACCTGGAAAGCCTTCAAGGAATCCTGCATCCGGTCCGCAAAGGCCACAGCGAATGTCCTGTTCATCATTGCCGTTTCCACGGCGATGGGCTGGGCAATCACCACGCTCCAGGTCGCACAGACATTGGCCGCGTTCTGTCTGCAATTCATTACGAGCAAGATCTTCTTCCTGCTGTTCATGAACATCCTGCTCCTGATCCTCGGAATGGTTCTGGACGCTACGCCTGCGATCCTCCTGATGGTTCCGATCCTTTGGCCGGTGGCACAGAGCTACGGGATCGATTCCATCCAGTTCGGCATCATCATGTGTCTGAACCTTATGATTGGAAATCTGACCCCGCCTGTGGGTATGATGTTGTTTGTGATCTCCAATGTCGGAAAAGTGAAGCTTTCGTCTCTGTACAGAGCCATCCTGCCTTTTGTGGCAGTGGCCATCGTTGCACTGATGCTTGTGACATATGTTCCGGCATTCTCTACGTTCATTCCGAATCTGTTGATGCCATAGCGGCCTTATCCGATTCCCCTGCAATATACGCACCCGCCCAGGCTGGGATCAGAGACTGATCGCTCCTGCTCAATGACCCGATCAAATGAAAACGCCCTCGATTCCAAACAGGATCGAGGGCGTTGCTTTGCACTTATTATAAATGGTGTTCCGTCTATTTGAAAAAATGGTATCCGACAAGAAGAGTTCCTGCGCGCTAAGACAATTCTGAGAAGTGCCTTGATTTCCAACCGATCATGCGAAGGCAGAGCCTGCAACCGATTTTGAGCATCATTCCTGATGACACCGCCATTATCACCTGCAGCAATACCGCTGGGATGGGCGGCCTTCCCGCAGCAGATGCCCCTCCGCTATCAGTCCCGGATCTTGCTGCGCTCCTGTTGGGGCCGCGGAGAACGATCCGAAGCTGGAATTGCGATATCTGTCTCAAAATTCCGATCGAAAATAGGAGCCGCCGCACGGGATCTCATCTTGATTTTTATAGAGGACCTGATTAAAATAAAAATTGCAGAATTTGGAGAAATTTTCCCACAAAGGAGTAAATGTTCGTGACAGCCTTCAAACGTTTTACCGCTCTGGCCTGTGCCGGCGTGCTGGCGATAACACTGACCCTCCCTGCCTTTGCGGCGGGGACATATTCCGACCTGCCCCAGACCCATTGGGCCTACCGATCCATGGACACCGCCGCTCAGCTGGGCATTATCAATGGCGTGAGCGCCAATACCATGGCGCCTTCCGCCGGTCTGACCTGGGGCCAGTACATCGCCATGATCACCCGCGCATTTGATTCCACCCGCTACCATGACGCTGTCCGTTCAGGGCTTCGCTGGGATGCCGCGGGATATCAGACTGCTTTGGATACGGGGCTCATTCTGGAGAACGATTTCCTCCCCGTGACGAAGGATACGCTGGGACAGCCCATCACCCGGCAGGATGTGGCCGTTCTTCTGGACCGGGCCCTGCCAGATGACGTAGTCCCGTACCAGCGCTGGTGGCAGAGTGATGACTATGTAAAGCCCGCTGTTGAAGAGACCCTTACGGATTTTTACACCATGGACAAAGAGCACCAGTCCTCGGTGAGGCGCCTGTACGATCTGAATATCATCAACGGCAAGGCGGACAACACCTTTGGCGGAACAGACCTTCTCAAGCGCAGCGACGGCGCCGTCCTGCTGATGCGTGCCCTGAACGAACTGGACAGCGCCAGATACGGCGTGAAGAAGCAGGTAACGGTCCGCGCGGCGGATGGACAGGGAAGGGAATTGCTGCCCGCCCAGACGGTGGAGACCTATATCGGACAATACGTGGGCAGTTTGCTGGACGACAGCGCTGTACCCAACTACGTAAAATCCGGCAATGATATTTCCATAAGCACCGCCTGTGACAGCTACACGATCAATTACCGTCCCATGACCGAGCCTGAGATCCAGGAGGCAGACTTCTGGGCCCGTGTGCAGCGGGGCGAAGCCAGCGCCGGGGACTATGAGCTCCAGGACTTCTGGCTCAAATACCCGGGTGAGAATGCGCGCAAGCATCTGCTTCTGTTCGGAGACGCTTACACCCGCCGTTTCAGCAGCAAGCAGGAGGCGGATGCCCATATGGTCACTGTCACCATCCCTGTCTGGAAGCTGGACAAAAACGGAAAGAAAGTCTCCGGGACCAGGAGCTTCCGGATCCACGCGGCCCTGGCCGAGGATGTAAAAGAGATCTTCACTGAGATCTACAACGATCCGGAGAAGTTCCCTGTCTGTGATATCGGTGGCTACAACTGGCGCGGAGATTCGGCCAAAGGCGAGCACAACTGCGGCACCGCCATTGACATCAACCCCAATGAGAACTACCAGATCCGGGATGGACAGGTCCTGGTGGGTTCCCTCTGGAGCCCGGGGAAGAATCCCTGCTCCATTGGCCCCAACAGCTCGGTGGTCCGCATTTTCGAAGAACACGGCTGGAGTTGGGGCGGAGACGCCTGGGCCTATAACAGCGACTCGTCCACTGGTTATCACGACTATATGCATTTCTCCTACATGGGCGGTTGAATAAAAGGAGATTGCTGCAAAGAGCCGCCTGTCTGAAAAGGAATTTACTGGCTCGAGTGTGCCGTTCCGGCTATTTTGATGATATCAAAGATTTGATCGGGCGGAAAATACCCTGGCTGTGAAGCAGCGGCTGGAGTCCAACGGATCTCCGCAACATATATGCCATATGTGCCGCAGAACGGCCGCCGTCAGGGATTGAGAAACGGACGTGCTCTCTGCGCACTGATACTGCAAACGATGCCCCGGGTTCTCTGAATCCGGGGCATCGTAGTCCGTTGCAATGAAACTGCTTGATTGCAAGGGAAATTTATGCCATAATACTAACATGGGGCCTTTACCCTGAGCAAGAAACGACTCCGGGAGCCACCGTATCCACTGAAGTTTAGGAGAAAGAAAGGAAGAACACCATGCGAAAATAGTGCTTCTCCAGGATCCTGGCCGCAGTTCTGTCCGTGCTGATCCTGACGCAGTCTCTCTGCCTGACTGCGTTTGCAGCCGATGCCGTTGCCGTGATCATTCCCGCAGGCAGCGATGAGACCACTGTGAATGAGATCCTCACCGACGCCCTGCTGGGCAAGGATTAGGAGACTGTGGAATGGGAGTACTATTGCACAGGAACGAGCAAGATTTTGACAACAAATAAGGCCTGGGGTCCTATCGAGGGCTTTACCAGCCAAACGGGAACCTATATCAAGACCACCTACACCCACCCCGCGCTGGCCGACAACGCGGACGGCGAGTATCAGGTGCGCGTTACCGGCACGACGGATGAGTACACCATCGATAAGGTGTCCGGTCTGGATGCCCCCATCACCCTGGCGGAGGGCCAGACGGCGGCGCTGAACACCGGCGACCTGAAAGCCGCCATCTTTGACGCCGTGGTGATCACGGGTGAGGGCCTGACCCTGCGCGCGGATGACGTGACCATTCAGTACCAGACGAAGAATCTGCTGGGACAGACCACCTGGTCTGATCTGGACGGTCTGACGGAGGTGGGCACCTATACCATCCGGATCTCCTGGGACGGAAATGATATCTACAGAAGCTATGAGGGCACTGTGGAGATCGAGGTCGTCAGCGGTCTGCTGACTTCCGCTGTCCAGCTGCGCAGCGGCGCCTCCGCGGCGCTGGCCTATGACGCGGACGGCTCCCTTGACTGTGCCGCCACCGAGCAGGCCATCTTTGATGCCGTGGTGGAGACCATGGTGCCCCAACTGACTGTTGACGATGTGACCGTGGAGTATTACGCCACCGCTACCACCGGCTCTCTTGGCAGCGTAGGCACCGCCTGGATGCCCTTGGACGGCGGCAGCAAGAACCTGCTGACCTATCCCGCCATCTCCGCCGGTGAGCAGAAGATCCGCATCTCCTGGAGCGGCAATGACGAGTATGAGGGCTTCTCCGAGGATACCACCGTCACCATGACCGACCGGGAGGCCCTGCAGTTCCATCTGAACGAGGGTCCCTACGAGGTGGGTCTGGTCTTCAATGCCCAGCAGGGATATGACTATGACGCCACGGCCAAGGCCATCTTTGATGCCGTGGTGGAGTCCACCTCTCCTGTTGATGTCACCGCCGACGACGTCACGGTGGCCTATGACGCCAGCCTCACCGGTCTCACCACCAATTACAAGCCGCTGAACAACGCCGATACCGCCACCAAGAAGTTCGGCGAGGGCACCTGGAGCATCCGGATCGCCTGGGGCGGCAATCAGCAGTACGCCGGCAGCTCCGTGACTGTGGACGTCACCATGACCGACAGCCGTCTGGACAGCGCCGTTGTTCTGAAAGAGGGCGTGTCCTTCACCTACAACAAGGACGTGGCGGTGATGAAGCAGGCCGTCCTGGACAGCGTGATCGACTGGGAGAATTCCACCCTGCCCGACAGAGAGACCCTGACCATCGATGATTTCACCTTCACCTACAAGGCCCAGCTCTCCCTGCTGGACGGCGCCACCGGTGATATGGCCGACAGCATCGTCGATAAGATCCTCGGCGACGAGAACGTCCAGACGGCCTATGTGCCCTTTGAGGGCAAGAGCTACGAGGCCTTTGGTCAGACCTGGGGCAGCTATCCCCAGATCGGCGCCGGTGAGCAGGAGATCCGGGTGGCCTACAACGGCAACGCCGCATACAAGCCCAGCGCCGAGACCGACGGCACCGTGACCATCAACAAGGCCAGCGTGAAGGTCAGCGTGAAGACCACCAGCATGTACCTCAGTGCCGCGCAGAGCGGCCGGGATCTGGTCACCACCGATCCCGAGGATGATTTCGACCTGTACATCCTCTACGCCGGCATCACCAGCAACGTGACCACCGGCATCTATCTGGAGCTGCCCGCCCGCTACACCAGCAACAGCACGTTCATGAATGTAGTGGATAAGATTCTGGAGGGACTCGGACAGCCCACCCTGACCCAGATGCTGCAGGACGGCATCACCGTTGGCCAGCTGCGGGAGCTGCTGAACGCCACAGAGGTGATCGAGGCTCTGGAAAAGCTGGGCGTGGATACCGGCTCCCTGGGCCAGATCATTACGGTGATCAACAAGCTGCCCTCCGTCGGCGACAACATCCGGATCGCCTTCGGCATGCCCAATCAGGCCGGCATCTATACCGTGGCGGCCATCACCGACAACAGCAACTACAAGACCGGCGTCGGCATGGGGATGCTGGTGCTGAAGGCCGATAAGGCCGAGCTGGTCTGGAACCAGACGATCGGCAGCAAGCTCACCGCCGCCGAGGCCCAGAACACGGATTTCGGCGCCACGCTGATGATCAACGGCGAGGCGGTGAAGGATCAGTCCAGCGTCCATGTCCTATACTCCGGCATTACCAGCAAGTGGAAGATCTACTCCAGCACTACCACGCCGCCCACGGAGGCGGGCCGCTACACCATGACCGTGACGGTCCTGGGCGGCAACTATCTGGCCTCTCCCATCAACCGCTCCTTCCAGATCACGAAGTAACCGCGGCGGACTTTGGCTGCGCAGATCACAGTGCCCCCGATCCCGTTTGGGATCGGGGGCGCCCTTTTGCGGAATTGCGGACCGGCGCGGAAAACACGGATTGCAGGATGGCGCGATCCGTATATAATAAAAGTATCCGTTGTTCCCCGGGAGATCCGTGACAAAAGATGTACGATGAGAGGGAAATGATCATGTACTTTATCGATCAGAGAATTCAGGTCATCTGCGATCAGCTCCGGCTGCTGCGCTTCGGAAGCCGTCAGGACATCACGGGCTGGAAATACAAGGCGGGGCAGTACTTCCGCCCGGAAGAAGCCGATGCCGGAGGCTCGCCCTGGGAGGACTTTGACATCCATACCATGCACTGGTACGCCAGGCACGGGGAGCGGCCGACGCCCGGGGACGCCTTCCGGGGACGGCAGACAGACTGCAAAGGACTGGAAGGCGCCCATTACTGGTTCCGCAGCCACGTGACCGTCCCCGCTGGTCTGGCGGGGAAATCTGTCTGGATGAGGCTCCGCACGCAGATCGACGAGCAGGATGACGGCAAGAACCCCCAGTTCCTGATCTTCATCAACGGCAGGGTGGCCCAGGGCGCCGATATGTACCACCGGGAGATCCGACTGTTTGAAAAGGCCCGCGGCGGGGAGGAGCTGACCATCGACGTGCAGGCCTACACCGGCACGCTCCACCGGGAGTTCAGCTTCCTCCCGGAGCTGTATACGCTGAATGAGGACGTCAACAGACTGTACTACGACATTCAGGTCCCCCTCTGGGCGTTTCCGAGAATGGGGAAGGACGACAAGACGCGGCTGGACATTCAGACGGTGCTGAACGACACCATCAATCTGCTGGATCTGCGGGACCCGGACTCCGATGCGTTTCTGGCCTCCATCCGGGAGGCGGACGCGTACATACAGGAGAACCTCTATGAGAAAATGGGCGGCCATGACGACGTGATCGCCACCTGCATCGGACACACCCACATCGACGTGGCGTGGTGGTGGACGGTGGCCCAGACCCGGGAAAAGGTGGTCCGCTCCTTCGCCACGGTCCTGAAGCTGATAGAGGAATACCCCGACTATCACTTCATGTCCAGCCAGCCGGTCCTGTACGACTTTCTGAAGCAGCGCTACCCGGAACTGATGGAGCAGATCCGGGAACGGGTCCGGGAGGGCCGCTGGGAGCCGGAGGGCGCCATGTGGCTGGAGTCCGACTGCAACCTGACCTCCGGCGAATCCCTGGTGCGGCAGTTCCTCCACGGCAAGCGCTTCTTCAGGGAAGAATTCGGCGTGGACAGCCAGATCCTGTGGCTGCCGGATGTGTTCGGCTATTCCGGCGCCCTGCCCCAGATCATGAAAAAGTGCGGCGTGGACTACTTCATGACCACGAAGCTGGCCTGGAACCAAATCAACAAGATCCCCAACGACACCTTCGTCTGGCGGGGGATCGACGGCAGCGAGGTACTGACCCATCTGATCACCACCGTCAATATCGGTCAGGACCCGCAGAAGAACTTCTACACCACCTACATCGGAATGCTGCACCCCGACGCCATCATGGGCGGCTGGGAGCGCTATCAGAACAAGGAGATCAACAACGACATTCTGGTGTGCTACGGCTACGGCGACGGCGGCGGAGGCCCCACCCGCCGGATGCTGGAGGTCTCCAAGCGGATGGAGAAGGGCGTGAAAGGCATCCCTAAGGTCCGTCAGGCGGGGCCGCTGACCTACTTCCGGGAGCTGGAAGACCGCGTGAAGGACAACCGCCGTCTGGAGACGTGGGAGGGGGAGTTCTACTTCGAGTATCACCGCGGCACCTACACCTCCATGGCCCGGAACAAGCGCAGCAACCGGAAGAGCGAGTTCCTGATGATGGATCTGGAGCTGCTGGGTGTGCTGACCGGCGATTACCCCGCCGGAAAGCTCTCGGAAATGTGGCGGGACACGGTGCTGCTGAACCAGTTCCACGATATCCTCCCCGGCAGCTCCATCTGGGAGGTCTACGACGTCACCCGACAGGAGTACGCCCGGCTGGCGGATGAGGCGGGAGCCATGATCCGGACCCGTCTGGCGGCGCTGGCCGGACCGGGCGGCGGTATCACCGTGTTCAACGCCACCGGCTTCACCCGGAATGACGTGGTCCGCCTGGGAGAGGTCCGGGCGGAGGCCCTGGCGGATGACCGGGGAAATGTCTATCCCGTCCAGCAGACGGAGGAGGGCGCGCTGGCATACCTGAGAGACTTGCCGCCCAAGGGCTTCCGGTGCTTCCGCCCCGCCGCCTGCGCGGCGGAATCGCCGTTCGTGCGCATGGATGACTATCATTTGCAGACACCGTATTACACCGTCGCCCTGGATGCCCACGGCCAGTTCACGTCCATTTTCGACCGGGAGAATGACCGGGAGCTGCTGAAGCCCGGAAAGCGGGGAAATGTGCTCCGCCTCTATGAGGACAAGCCGGTGAACTTCGACAACTGGGACATCGACATGTTCTACACGGAGAAGTCCTGGGACGTGGACGACCTGGTGTCCATGGCGTGGACGGAGGACGGTCCCGTCCGAACTACCCTGGACCTGACCTGGAAGTGCAGCCGGTCGGTGATCCGGCAGAAGATCCATTTCTACGCCAACACCCGCCGCATCGACTTTGAGACGACGGCGGACTGGAAGGAGCATCAGCATCTGCTGAAAGCGGAGTTCCCGGTGGACATCCACGCCGATGAGGCCACCTTTGAGATCCAGTTCGGCAATGTGACCCGGAAGGTCCACACCAACACCAGCTGGGACAAGGCCCGGTTCGAGTCCTGCGCCCACAAGTGGATGGACTTCTCCGAGGGACATTACGGCGTCAGCCTGCTGAACGACTGCAAGTACGGACACAGCGTCTGCGACGGCACCATCGGCCTGACGCTGATCAAATGCGGCGTGGACCCCAATCCCAACGCCGATGTGGAGACCCATACATTCACCTATGCCCTGTATCCCCACGGGGAGACCTGGAAAGAGGCCGGCACCGTCCGGGAAGCCTATTATCTGAACCAGCCCGCCTGCGCGGTCCCCGGCGGGGAGCCGGGCCGGGCGTACAGCTTCGCCTCCGTGGACCGGCCCAACGTGGTGCTGGAGACGGTCAAGCAGGCGGAGGACGGAGACGGAGTCGTGCTGCGTCTGTATGAGTGCGAAAACGGGCGGACGAAAACCACACTGACCGTCCCCGCGTCCTTCACCAAAGCCTACTCCACAAATCTGCTGGAGGGTACCGAGGAGGAACTTCCCCTGAAGGACGGCAGAGCCACCTTCACCATGATGCCCTTTGAGATCAAAACGATCCTGCTGCGCTGAGACCGCCATATCCGCCGCCGGAAAACAGCGCCCCCTGTTCGGGAGAACAGGGGGCGCTGTCCTGTCTGATCCGGGAGATGGGCCAATGCGGCGCGCCTGAAAAATGCCTGCGCGGCTGTGACCGCCGCGGAGGCGGAGCTGACGGAGATCGACTCCAAATTCGGCGACGCCGACCACGGCCTGACCATGACGAAGATCGCCGGGGCCATCTCCGCCGCGGTGAATGACGCGGAGGGCGGCATCCAGACCATGCTGGACGATGCGGCCATGGCCGTCATGTCCCTGAACGGCGGCAGCGCCGTCCCCCTCTGGAATACCTGGCTGGACGGTATGCAGGAGGATGCTCCGGATGAAGACGAGATCGACGTGGCGGGCATCCAGGCCATCTTCGCCAAGGCGTTTGAGGAGATCGACGACATGTCCGGCGCCAAGGTGGGCGACAAGACTATGATGGACGCCCTGATCCCCGCCAGCGAGGCCATCGCCGCCTACGAGGGGGACAGCGCGGACGAGCTGTTTGCCGCCGCCGCCAAAGCCGCCACCGAGGGCGCGGAGAACTCCAAAAACTTCGTGTCCAAATTCGGACGGGCCAAGAGCTACGGCACCAAGACCATCGGCACGCCCGACGCCGGTGCCACATCCATGGCCCGGTTCTTCCAGGGGCTGGCGCAGGCCTGAACAAAGCCTCTCTCCCGCACGGGCGGGATGCGATAGACGATCAAATTTTGAGTGGAGGTATCCTGTATGAAGATGAAAAAGTTTATCAACGCCCCCGAGACCGTCACCGATGAGGAACTGACCGGCCTGGGACTGGCGTTCAGCGACATCCTGGACGTGGACGGCCATCTGGTCATCAGCAAGGATCTGGCGGACGCGGACCGCGTCACCATCGTCACCTACGGCGGCTCCGGCCATGAGCCTGCTCAGGCGGGCTTCGTGGGCAAGGGCATGCTGGACATCCAAGCGGTGGGCGACATCTTCGCCGCCCCCAACGGCCAGCTGGTGTTTGACGCCATGAAGCTGGCGGACAAGGGCCACGGCGTGCTGCTGCTGACCCTGAACTACGCCGGCGACCAGCTGGCCGGCAAGCAGGCTATGAAGCTGGCCAAGAAGGCCGGCCTCAATGTCCGGCAGGTGGTCACCGGCGAGGAGATCCAGTACGATCCCAACGGTGAGGACAACAAGCGCGGCCTGGCCGGCGCGGTGGCGCTGTACCATGTGGCCGCCGCTGCGGCCCGGGAGGGCAAGTCCCTGGACGAGGTGGCCGAGATCGCCCAGAAATATGCGGACAACATGGCCTCCATCACCGTCAAGTCCACCGACGCCACCCATCCCCAGAACGGCATGTCCTTCGGCGACCTGGGCGAGACGGATCTCATGGAGATCGGCGCCGGCCAGCACGGCGAGGGCGGCGGCGTCCGGGTGCCCATGATGTCCTCCAAGGACACTGTGGCCGCGGTGGCCGAGGCCCTGTGCAAGAGCCTGGAGCTGAAGGCCGGCGACAAGGCGTTCGTCATGATCAACGGCTGCGGCGCCACCACCATGATGGAGATGCTGGTGCTGTTCAAGGACACTGTGGAGTTCCTGAAGGCCAAGGGCGTGGAGGTCGTGGCCAACATGGTGGGCGAGATCCTCACCGTGCAGGAGGCCGCCGGTTTCCAGATGAATATCGCCAAGTGGGACGATGAGACGCTCCGCCTGTGGAACACCCCCGCCCACACGCCCGCGTTCAGCAAGGAGTGACCGACATGGCAGATGCGATCGGAAACAAGGCAGCCAAGGATTATCACCTGAATATCCCCGCCCCGGAGCAGGGCTTTTTTGCCAAGGGTCTGGGCCACGGCGACTGGGGCGCCAAGAACCGCCTCTCCCGCCTGTTCAACCCCGTCAGCGGCAACACGGTCATGCTGGCCTTTGACCACGGCTACATCATGGGCTCCACCGCGGGCCTGGAGCGCATGGACGTCACCATTGCCCCCCTGTGCCAGTACGCCGACGTGCTGATGGCCACCCGGGGCGCTATCCGCTCCTGCATCCCGCCCACGGTGAACAAGCCCATCTGCCTGCGGGCCACCCATGACGCCAGCGTCCTCATCGACGACATGAGCACCGGCAACGGCCTGGGCGCGGACATGGAGTCCGCCATCCGCATGAACGCCTCCGCCGTGGCCATCCAGTGCTTCATCGGCAGCGCCGGAGAGGCCCAGTCCCTGGAGACGCTCTGCCGCGCCGTGGACGCCGGCGAGCGGTACGGCATCCCCATTCTGGGCGTCACCGCCGTGGGCAAGGAGATGGCCCGCACCACCCAGTATTTCCTGCTGGCCACCCGGATGCTGGCGGAGCTGGGCGCGTCCTTCGTCAAGACCTATTACTGCGACGACTTTGAAAAGGTGGTGGCCGCCTGTCCCGTGCCCATCGTCATCGCCGGCGGCAAGAAGTTGCCGGAGGACGAGGCGCTGACCATGGCCTACCGGGCCATCTCCGACGGCGCCCGGGGCGTGGATATGGGCCGCAACATCTTCCAGAGCGAGCATCCCGCCGCCATGTGCCAGGCGGTGGCCAAGATCGTACATGAGAAGTTCACGGACAAGGAGGCCTATCAGTTCTATCAGGAGCTGGCCTCCAAATAAGAAAGACAGGAGGGTCCCCCATGGCAGCTGAATATATGCACATCGGCATCCCCGTTCTCAACAAGAAGCCCAACATGGTCTACAACGAGTGGGGCAAGTTCTGGGTCAACGAGAGCGTTGACGCATACGACTACAAGATCGAGTATCTGAAGTTCGAGGAGGGCACCCGCTTTCCGGAGATTCTCTCCAAGCAGCCCCATGTGGCCTACAAGGTGGACGACATGGATCCGTATATCGCCCAGGCCCAGCAGGTCATCTTCGGGCCGGAGGCGCTGAGCGACACCGTCCGTCTGGCTTTCGTCATCCAGGACGACGCCATCATTGAGCTCTACGAGGAGAAGTAAGACAGCATTCGGAGTGTGCCCCGGTCCGTCCATCGGACCGGGGCGCGGTTTTTACCGGTATGGAAGAAACCGGGAAGACCCGTCCTTCCCTTTACAAGCCCTCTCCGAATGTGGTAAAATATCATATTCCAAGGATCGGAGAAAGCACCGGAAAGGGGGAGGGCTCATGAGACGAAAACTGCTGGCGCTGGTGTGCATACTGATGCTGCTGGCGGGGATGGCCGCGCCCTCCGCTGAGGCAGCGGGGAATGTGTACTTCACCGCCGCCAACGACACCATGCTGGAGCTGTCCGACGCCACCATGCCCTTCTGGGCCAACGGATATCTGTACGTGGCCAGCACGGTGTTCTCCGTCCAGACCCTGAGTGTGGGCTCTTTTTACAATGCCGCCAAGCAGCTGGCGGGCGTCTACTCCCGGGAGACTGCCAACTGTGCGCTGTATTTCGATCTGGCCAAAAACACGGTGGATGACAGCGACGGCTTCGGCTACTATCCGCCGGCCATCCTGCGGAACGGCACGGTGTTCCTTCCGGTGAGTCTGGTGTGCAGCTACTTCAACATGAGCTATACCAACACCAAGGTGGAAAAGGGCTATCTGGTCCGGGTCTATGACAAGAACGCGGTCCTGTCCAACCGTCTGTTCAACGATGCCGCCACGTTCAACATGGCGTATGTCTACGAGCAGTACATGGCCGCCAAGACGGCGCCCAGCCAGTCGGGCCAGACCGCCCAGCAGCCTGAGAACAGCACTGGCAGCGGAGGCAGCGCCGGACAGACGGCCACTGGCAGCCAGACGCTCCATCTCTGCTTCCGGGCGGACGAGCGCGAGAACGTGGAGTCTCTGCTGGATATACTGGACAGAAAGAACGCCGCCGGAACCTTTTATCTGACCATGGAGGAGATCGCCGCCTCCGGCAATCTGGTGCGGCGCATCGCGGTCTCCGGCCATGGGCTGGGCCTGGATGCGGACGCTGCCCTGGAGACGCCGGTGGCGGAGCAGCTCCGCCTGGCTAATGAGGCGCTGTGGCAGGCGGCGGGCGTCAAGACCCGGCTGTGTGTCCTGGAGAACGCCGGTCAGGAGGAACGGACGCAGGCGGAAGCGGCAGGCTACCGGGTGCTG
>Ga0129314_1000619_pt1 | contig 34977 bp, 31 predicted proteins | sample O1111metagenome_FD_94431 | JGI IMG/M metagenome (GOLD analysis project Ga0129314, IMG submission 94431) | Orangutan individual fecal microbial communities from fecal samples from Wisconsin, USA - O1111 metagenome | ecosystem: Host-associated > Mammals > Digestive system > Large intestine > Fecal... | reverse complement strand
TGGAAATGCTTTCGCCGGAGATCACGGCGTTTTGAGAAAGGGCGTTTAACTCGCTGCCCGCAAGCACAATGGGCTGCTGCACGCGCATGGCAAGCGCAAAATGCGCCAGCAAAAAGACCAGCTGGACAAACAGCAGCACACAGAACAGGCGGTTTTGCAAACAAAAACGGCGGATTTTTTTGGAAAATGACATAATAAAAATACTCCGGTGAAATTTTAATGCATTACCGCATAATGCGAAGCGAGGCAGGGCTTTGCGGCAATGCTTTACGATAAAATCAATGGCATATTTATTAGAGTATATAAAAACCGCTATATAAAGTCAATAAAAGAGTATGCGAAAAGCCCTTTTGCACAGATTGTGTAGCAAAAAGGCTTTTGAGAAATATCCTGTACAGGCCATTCGGCCCAAAATGGGCAGGCCCGGGGCATCAATGGGGCTGCAGCACCTCACACAGGGTTTCAAAGCTGCGCTCGTTGGCCTCTATGATCACGATATCCGCCCCGCAGTCCGGCAGGGTGTTGCGGTCTAAATTGGCCAGTGCATCGCGCCACGCATTGTCAAACTGGGCGGTGAGGTAGGGCATATAATACTCGCTGAAGGAATCGCCGTACACGATCACCGAGCGGCGGTCACGCACAGGGGAATAGTTGGTGGGGTAATAGTCCGGATCGGCCTCCAAGCGGGTGTACAGCGCCGACACATTGGCCAGATCGCCGCTTTGAGTGCCGTTTACATGAAAGTCATAGTCCACAAAGCGCTGGGTTTCGCCGCCAATGCGCTGCAGCACATCGTCCAGTGCGGCCAGCGCACCGGCGTGGTTCCAATGAGTGTCGGTTTTAAAAAACAGCGGCATACTGGTTTGGCTTTTGATCTCCAGCAGCTTTTCGGGCACATAGCTGATCTCAAGGCTGGTGTTGTCGGCCAGATAATCCGCCACCTGACGGGTGAGATCAACCTCTGTGAGCACGGGGTAATCCTCCGGCATATATTCGCGGTAGATCAGATCCTTGCTGGGGGCAAAGCTGACCACCAGCTGCCCGCCCCGCGCGGCATAGGCATCGGCCAGCGACTGCAGGTTCTGTGCCAGCTGCGCCAGCTGATCCTGATTCATGCGCACAAGGCCCTGATAGTTGGCCACGGGCGTGGCGGCGTTGGGGCCGTCTTTAAAAAACAGCCAATCGTTTTTGCCCATCAGCACCTGATCGGATTCCACCGTGTGAAACACATCATAGTTCAAATTGGCGTTGGCAATCACCAGCTGATAGCGAAAGGGGGAATTGTCAGCCAAAAAGGTGTTCAGCGCATCCGGAAGCTTGCCCAAGGGAGAGGAAAGAACATCCGGCAGCGTGGTGAGCAGGCGGTTTTCGTGATTGTCCAGCGAAAGCTGCTTGGAAAACACATTGAACACCGGGAATGCCAGCGACATACCGCCCACAAACAGGCCGATGAAAGCATATTGCTTGATTTTTTTGAGATTCAAGAAAAACTCCTTTCCCGGCCCGTGCCGATCAGAAGCGGAAATAGATAAACGGGTTATAGCTGCTGGCCGTTACCCGCATGATGGAAAACAGCAGAATGCCGATCAGCAGCACCATGCCGGGCAGGGAAATATCCTCCTTACGGTAAAGCGCCCTGCGCAGAGGGGGCAAAAGCGCCTGCAGCGGGCCGCACAGCAAAAGCGCCAAAAACAGCACGCACCAAAGGCGATTGTCGACAAACTGGCTGAACACATACTGGGGTGCGCCGGTCTGCTGCGTAAAAATGCCGCGCAGGGTTTTTAAACCGCTGCCAAGGCTGTTGGCCCCAAAGATCGTGAGCATCACATACAGGGCTGCAATGGTGTATACATGGCCGAAAAAGCGGGGAAGCTTGTCCAGAACTTTTCGCAGAAACAGGCGTTCCAGCACCACGGTAAGGCCCATTAAAATGCCGAACATCACAAACTGCCAGTCTGCACCGTGCCACAGGCCAGTGAGGAAAAACACCACAAACAGGTTCAGCAGCGTGCGGGCGCTGCCCTTGCGGTTGCCCCCCAGTGGGATATACACATACTCGCGAAACCATGTGCCCAGTGTGATGTGCCAGCGCCGCCAGTATTCGCTGATGGAGCGGCTGAGGTAGGGATAATCAAAGTTTTCGGGAAAGGAAAACCCAAACATATGCCCAAGGCCGATGGCCATATCGCTGTAGCCGGAAAAATCATAATACAGCTGCATGGCATACAAAACGCTGCCCAGCGCCAGCACCTGCCACGGCAGCACAGTGGGGCTTACGCTGGTGATCACGGCGTAGTAGCTGCCCAGCTGGTTGGCAAAGATCACTTTTTTGCCAAGGCCAAAAATAAAGCGCTTGATGCCGTAGCAAAAATCCGCGCTGTCGGCCCGGCGGACTTCGGCAGGCAGCGATGCCTCAATGTCGCAATAGCGCACGATGGGCCCGGCGATCAGCTGGGGAAACAGCGAAATATACAGCGCAAAGCGCGGCAGACTGCGCTGCACGGCAATTTGGCCGCGGTAAAGATCGATCACATAGCTCATGGCCTGAAAGGTGTAAAAGCTGATGCCGATGGGCAGCACGATGCCGCGCACGCTCAGCAGGTCGATCCCGGCCGTATGCAGGCTGCTTACAAAAAAGTCGTAATACTTAAAATAGCCCAGCAGGCTTAAATTGAACACAACGCCCAGCGCCAGCACGGCCCGGCGGGGGGCAGGGGCACTCCAGCGCTCCATGGCAAGGCCGCACAGATAGTTGCACAAAATGCTGACAAGGATTAGCAGCGTGTAGCGCACGCCGCCCCAAGCGTAAAACAAAAGGCTGAAGCCCAAAAGCACCCAGTTTTTGAGCCGCAAGGGAACTGCGTAATAAAAAATCAGCACCAGGGGCAGAAACACAAACAAAAACTGCACCGAGGAAAAAACCATGCACGAAACCCCTTTCCGGGAAGATCCAAACGGGCAAAACGGGCCGATGGGCGCGAAGTGCCCTTAAAAGACAATATAACTAATCTATTATATAGGAAAACGCCTCGCGATACAAGACAAAGCGCATTCTTACACGAAATGTGCAAAAATCAGAGCGAGAGGTGAAAAACGAAAGCATAAATTGATTGCAAAAACCAATAAAAACTAAAACAAAAATAGCAAATTACTATGAATAAAGGTAAACAAAATATTGATAAAAAAATAACAAAGTGCTATGATAAGGGTACAGCAAGGGAACACAAGGGCGGGCCAAAGGCCGGCGGTGATCCCATTTTTATGAGAAAACAGCCGGAAAAAGCCCCGGCATTTGCCGGAAAAAGGGCAGCCGCGAAAGAGGCCGACAAAAAAAGCCGCCTCCCTGCGGAAGCGGCTTTGAAAGCGAAAGGCTTTTGTATTACTTGTTGCTGCGGCGCCAGATGTGCATCTTTTCGGCTTCCTGGATCAGCTGCTCACGGAAATCGGGGTGTGCCACGCTGATCAGTGCCTCGGCCTTCTGCCAGGTGCTCAGGCCCTTCAGGTTCACCATGCCGTACTCGGTCACGAAATAGTGCACATTGGCGCGGGTGTCGGTCACGATGCTGCCGTTTGCCAGGGTGGGGCGGATGCGGCTCTGCATCTGGCCGGTCTTTTTATCCATAAAGCTGGAGCTCATGCAGATAAAGCTCTTGCCGCCGTGGCTCAGGTAAGCGCCCAGCACAAAGTCCAGCTGGCCGCCTGCACCGGAAATGTTCTTGATGCCTGCGCTCTCAGCGTTCACCTGGCCGAACAGGTCGATATCCACAGCATTGTTGATGGAGATAAAGTTGTCCAGAGCGCTGATGCTGCGAATGTCGTTGGTGTAATCCACGGGGGCACTCATGCAGGCGGGGTTGCCGTCCAGGAAGTCATACAGCTTCTGAGTGCCGGCACCGAAGGCATAGGTCTGGCGGCCCTTGTCGATCTGCTTGTGGGCACCGGTGATCTTGCCGGCCATGGAGATATCCACGAAAGCATCCACATACATTTCGGTGTGAACGCCCAGATCCTTCAGGTCACTCTGAGCGATCATGCTGCCCACGGCGTTGGGCATACCGCCGATGCCCAGCTGCAGGCAGGCGCCGTTGGGAATCTGCTCAACGATCAGCTTGGCCACGGCCTGATCCACCTCAGTGGGGGCACCGCCGCCGCCCAGCTGGGCAATGGCGGGGGAATCGCCTTCCACGATCATATCCACATCGTCAATGTGAACGCCAACCTCGCTGCCGCCAAGGCACACGGGCATGTTCTTGTTCACTTCCACGATCACCTTTTTGCTGCGCTCGCACACAGCGGCCATGTGGCTGGCGTTGGGGCCAAAGTTGAAGTAGCCGTGGTTGTCCATGGGGGCAACCTGGAACACGGCAACATCCACATCCTCGGGCATATCGCGGTAGTAGCGGGGCAGCTCGGAATAGCGGATGGGGCTGTAGAAGCTGAAGCCCTGTGCCACAGCCTTACGCTCAATGCCGCCCATGTGCCAGCTGTTCCAGCTGAAATGCTCGGCGGGATTTTCGATCTTGAAGATCTCGGGAACCCACATCAGAATGCCGCCGCGGAACTTAACGTCCTTCAATTCGGGCAGGCGCTTTGCAATGGCTGCATCCACAGCCACGGGGGTGCCGGTGGTCCAGCCATAGTCCACCCAGTCACCGCTTTTTACCAGAGCGGCAGCCTGTTCGGGAGTGGCCAGTTTCTGCTGATAGCTTGCTTTGAAATCCATCTTCCAAAACCTCACTTTTTAAATAAGTATAATAGAGCAGGCAAAACCGCCTGCAAAGGAACGAAAAAAGGAAAAAGAAAAAATCTTTCTGTTATATTAAAGATATTAACATCAAGTGCCATTTTGGTCAAGATAAGTATAGAAAAAGAGAACAGGAGCTGCAATTAGTTTCTACTGGGAAACCCAACACGCTAAAAGTTTCTTATTTGAGAACAGCTGTTCCAAATGACGAATTTCCTCACAAATTATTAGCAAAATTGTCACGATAAAACCAATTGACAAGCCCGCTCGGATATCGTTTAATAGATATAAAGATAGTATGCGAATTTTACGCAGCCGTCCAGGGAAGTCAAACGGATAAGACCCCGAACAAAAGAAATGAGGCATTACTACCATGGCAACAGCAGTTTACCCCGGCAGCTTTGATCCCGTTACCCGCGGCCACTTAGACATTATCAAGCGCGCATCCAAAGTGATGGACAAGCTTGTGATCGGTGTGCTGAAAAACAGCGCCAAGAATCCGCTGTTTACTCTGGAAGAGCGCGTGGCGCTTTTGCAGGAGTGCACCAAGGATATCCCCAATGTATCGGTGGTGGCCTTTGAAGGGCTCTCGGTGGATTTTGCCAAAAAGAACCATGCCACGGTAATGGTAAGGGGCCTGCGCGCTGTATCGGATTTTGAAAACGAGATCCAGATCGCGCAAACCAACCATGCGCTGATGCCCGGTGTGGACACTGTGTTTTTTGCCACCAGCATCCGCTGGGGCTATCTGAGCAGCACCATTGTGCGTGAGGCTGCTTCTTACGGCTCGGATATTTCTAAATTCGTAACGCCGCCTGTGCAGGCTGCGCTCGAAAAAAAGTTTGCCGAGCTGCGTGAGCAGCAATCGGACAAAAGCTGCACAAAGCCCTTTTGATTCAGTAGTAATGTGAACGGCACAGGTGTGATACGGAGCCTGTGCCCGCCGCATGAAGATAAAATGGTTCAAACATTTATTTTAGGAGGCTAACCATGAAGAAAATCGTAATCGCAAGCGCCTGCCGTACTGCTGTCGGCAAGTTCGGCGGCACCCTGGCTAATGTGCCCGCAGCTGAGCTGGGCTCCATCGTGATCAAGGAAGCCCTGAACCGCGCAAATGTAAAGCCTGAGCAGGTCGACCATGTTTACATGGGCTGCGTGATCCAGGCTGGTCTGGGCCAGAACGTGGCACGCCAGGCTTCTCTGAAGGCTGGTCTGCCCATCGAAGTGCCCGCTGTGACTGTGAACGTTGTTTGCGGCTCTGGCCTGAACTGCGTGAACATGGCTGCCGACATGATCATGGCAGGCGATGCCGACATCGTTGTGGCAGGCGGCATGGAGAACATGAACATGGCTCCCTTTGCTATGATGAAGGGCCGTTACGGCTACCGCATGGGCGCACCCATGGGCAAGAGCGAGCTGGTTGACACCATGGTCAACGATGCTCTGTGGGATGCAACCGGCTTCAACAAGCACATGGGCATGACCGCTGAGAACATTTGCACCAACGAAACCTTCCAGAAGAAGTACGGCTACAGCCCCATCAACCGCGAAATGCTGGACGAGTTTGCTTACAACAGCCAGGCAAAGGCTGAAAAGGCAATCAAGGACGGCGCTTTCAAGGAAGAGATCGTTCCCGTTGTCATCAAGGGCAAGAAGGGCGATACCGTGTTTGATACCGACGAAGGCCCCCGCCTGAGCAGCATGGAAGTGCTGGGCAAGCTGAAGCCCGCATTCAAGCCCGATGGCATTGTGACCGCCGGCAACTCTTCTGCTATCAACGACGGCGCTGCCGCTCTGGTGATCATGAGCGAAGAGAAGGCTAAGGAGCTGGGCGTTAAGCCTCTGGCTACCTGGGTTGCAGGTGCTCTGGCTGGCGTTGAGCCCGAGGTTATGGGTCTGGGCCCCATCGCTGCTACCAAGAAGGTTATGGCTAAGGCCGGCCTGACTGTTGCTGATATGGACCTGATCGAGGCCAACGAGGCTTTCGCTGCTCAGTCTCTGGCTGTGGGCGAGGCTCTGGGCTTTGACAAGGAGAAGCTGAATGTGAACGGCGGCGCTATCGCCATCGGCCACCCCGTGGGTGCATCCGGCGCTCGTATCCTGGTCACTCTGCTGTACGCCATGAAGCATCGCGGCGCTCACAAGGGTCTGGCTACCCTGTGCATCGGCGGCGGCATGGGCTGCGCAACTGTGGTTGAGATGTGATCTCGCTGCGGCATAAGCAGAAATAAATAGAGAATCGGCCGGGGCCGGGCTCTTTTGCGGCCCAGCCCCGGCGTTTTTGCGGATTGACACTTTTTTGGCAAACCGCCGGAAGCGTCATCTGCAAATGATACGAAAAGGAGCGAATGAACCATGGGTTTTGTTACTACCGAAGTGCAGGGCGCTGTTGAGATCATCACCATTGACCGCCCGCAGGCACTGAATGCGTTGAATCCCGATGTTCTGAACGATCTGAAGGCAGCTTTTGATGCTGTAGACCAGAACGCCGTGCGCTGCATTGTGGTGACCGGTGCAGGCGAAAAGAGCTTTGTGGCCGGTGCCGACATTGCCGCCATGAGCGTGATGACCAAGGCCGAGGGCGAGGCCTTCGGCAAGATGGGCAACGATATTTTCCGCAGCATTGAAACCTTCCCCATTCCGGTGATCGCCGCCGTGAACGGCTTTGCACTGGGCGGCGGCAACGAGCTGGCCATGAGCTGCGATATCCGTATTTGCAGCGAAAACGCCATGTTCGGCCAGCCCGAAGTGGGCCTGGGCATTACGCCCGGCTTCGGCGGCACCCAGCGTCTGGCCCGTTTGGTGGGCGCAGGCATGGCCAAGGAGCTGGTGTATGCAGCTGTGAACATCGGCGCCGAAGAGGCTTTGCGCATTGGTTTGGTGAACCATGTTTATCCCCAGGCGGAGCTGATGGAGCAGGCCATGAAGCTGGCAAACAAGATCGCACGCAATGCTCCCATTGCCGTGCAGGCATGCAAAAAGGCCATCAACGAGGGCCTGGAAGTGACCACCGAAGAGGGCGAAGTGATCGAAGAAAAGCTGTTTGGCAGCTGCTTTGAGACCCACGACCAGAAAGAGGGCATGGGCTGCTTCCTGAGCCGTGAAAAGCCCAAACCCAAGGCGGTTTTTACAAACAATTAAGCATTTTGGACAAATTGCCCAAAAAACGGCAATAAAATTTCACAGAAATTTTCTGTGGAATAGATTGTTATTTATTGCACAAATTGGGCCAACTATGGTACAATACATCTTAGGGAGTAGTGTGCCATAGCTGGCTTCATAAATAATTTTGAATTGAGATCAACATTTATTTGGAGGCTTTTACTATGAAAATTGGTGTTATTGGTGCAGGTGCAATGGGTTCCGGTATCGCTCAGGCTTTTGCTCAGTGCGAGGGCTTTGAGGTTTCCCTGTGCGACATTAAGCCCGAGTGGGCTGCAGGCGGCAAGGCAAAGATCGCTTCTGCTCTGGGCAAGCGCGTAAGCCGCGGCAAGATGACTCAGGAAGCTGCCGATGCCATCCTGAACCGTATCACTACCGGCCTGAAGGAAGATATCTGCCAGGACTGCGATCTGATCGTGGAGGCTGCATTCGAAGATCTGGGCGTTAAGCAGAAGACCTTCGGCGAGCTGGATGCTATCTGCAAGCCCGAGTGCGTGTTCACTTCCAACACCTCTTCTCTGTCGATCACCGCTATCGCAAAGAACATCAAGCACCCCGTTGTTGGTATGCACTTCTTCAACCCCGCTCCTGTCATGAAGCTGGTTGAGGTTATCGCAGGCGTGAACTCTCCTGCTGAGGCTGTGCAGACCGTAAAGGAGATCGCATCCAAGATCAACAAGACTCCCGTTGAGGTTACCGAGGCTGCCGGCTTTATCGTAAACCGTATCCTGATCCCCGAGATCAACGAAGCCGCTTTCATTAAGATGGAAGGCGTTGCTACCATTGCCGACATCGATGCTGCTATGAAGCTGGGCGCCAATGTTCCCATGGGCCCCCTGGAGCTGGGCGACTACATCGGCCTGGATATCGTGGTTGCTATCATGGACGTTATGTTCAACAACACCCACGATGCCAAGTATCGCTGCTGCCCCCTGCTGCGCAAGATGGTGTTCGGCGGCCATCTGGGCGTGAAGAGCGGCAAGGGCTTCTACAATTACGCAAACGGCGGCAAGGTTGCTACCGACGCACAGTAATCACCGTGTCAGGATGGGCCTGACCAAAAATCGTTAATTTTTGTCCAATAAGGGGACAGGCTATTTGGGGCCTGTCCCCCGTGGGCTTTAAATTAAAAATGAAAATTGGAGGATTTAAGATGGACTTTCAGTTGAGCAAAGAGCAAGCAATGGCACAGAAAATGTTCCAGGAGTTCGCTCAGAACGAAGTCAAGCCTCTGGCGCAGGAAGTTGACGAGCAGGAACGCTTCCCCGAAGAGACTGTCAAGAAAATGGCTAAGCTGGGTATGATGGGTATTTACTTCCCCAAAGAGCTGGGCGGCGCCGGCGGCGATGTGCTGACTTACGCCATGGCCGTTGAGGAATTGAGCAAGGTTTGCGGCACCACCGGTGTTATCGTTTCCGCACACACCTCGCTGTGCTGCGCTCCCATTTTTGAGAACGGCACCCCTGAGCAGAAGCAGAAGTATCTGCCTGACCTGCTGAGCGGCAAGAAGATCGGCGCATTCGGCCTGACCGAGCCCGGTGCAGGCACCGACGCTCAGGGCCAGCAGACCACCGCTGTGGATGCAGGCGATCACTGGGTGCTGAACGGCTCCAAGATCTTCATCACCAACGCTGGCTATGCAGATGTGTTCATCATCATTGCCATCACCGGCACCACCACCGACAAGAAGGGCCGCACCAAGAAGGAAATCTCCGCATTCATCGTGGAGCGTGACTTCCCCGGCTTCTCTGTTGGCAAGCACGAGCTGAAGATGGGTATCCGTGGTTCTTCCACCTGCGAGCTGATCATGCAGGACTGCATCGTTCCCAAGGAGAACCTGCTGGGCGCTAAGGGCAAGGGCTTCGTGATCGCCATGAAGACTCTGGACGGTGGCCGTATCGGCATTGCTTCTCAGGCTCTGGGCATTGCACAGGGTGCTATCGACGAGACTGTTGCATACGTGAAAGAGCGTAAGCAGTTCGGCCGTTCCATCGCTCAGTTCCAGAACACCCAGTTCGAGCTGGCTGAAATGCAGGCTCGCACCGATGCAGCTCGTCTGCTGGTGTACCGTGCAGCTGTTCATAAGCAGGCTGTGCAGGACGGCAAGACCAAGGAACCCTACAGCGTGGATGCCGCTATGGCTAAGTTGATCGCCGCACGTACTGCCAGCGATGTGACCCGCCGCTGCCTGCAGCTGTTCGGTGGCTACGGCTACACCCGTGACTACCCCATCGAGCGCATGATGCGTGATGCCAAGATCACCGAGATCTACGAGGGCACCAGCGAAGTGCAGATGATGGTTATTTCCGGCGCAATGCTGAAGTAAGGAGGACATTTTAAAATGAAAGCAATTGTTTGTGTAAAACAGGTTCCCGATACTTCCGGCAAGGTTGCCGTGAACGAGAACGGCACCCTGGATCGTGCATCCATGGCTACCATTATCAACCCCGATGACCTGAACGCTGTTGAGGCTGCTCTGGTTCTGAAGGAGCAGACCGGCTGCGAAGTTGACGTTGTCACCATGGGCCCCCCTCCCGCAGAGGGCATGCTGCGTGAGCTGCTGGCTCGCGGCTGCGACAAGGGCTATCTGATTTCTGCCCGTGAGTTCGGTGGTTCCGATACCTACGCAACCAGCCAGATCATTGCCGCTGGCCTGAACAAGATCGGCCTCGAGGCTGACGATATCGTGTTCTGCGGCCGTCAGGCAATCGATGGCGATACCGCTCAGGTTGGCCCTCAGATCGCTGAGAAGCTGCACCTGCCCCAGGTCACCTATGCTGCTGACATTCAGAAGAATGGCAACACCCTGACCGTAAAGCGTATGCTGGAAGACGGCTACATGATGATCGAGGTGCAGACTCCCTGCCTGATCACCTGCATCAGCGAGCTGAACCAGCCCCGTTATATGTCTGTGAACGAGATTTTCGGCTGCTACGACAAGCCCGTGGAAGTTCTGGACTACAACGCTCTGAAGGACGATCCCCTGATCGATGCTACTACCATCGGTCTGAGCGGCTCTCCCACCAACATCCTGACCTCCTTCACTCCTCCTCAGAAGGGTGTAGGCATGATGCTGGAAGGCGCAGATGCTGCAACCGCTGAGAAGCTGGCTGGCATGCTGGCTGCTAAGCACATTATCTGAGAAAGGGGTATATGAATCATGGCAACTTTTAACAATACCATTCTGGAAGATTTCCATGACGTTTGGGTCTTCTGTGAGCAGCGCCAGGGCAAGCTGATGCCCACTGACTTCGAGCTGATCAGCGAGGGCCGCAAGCTGGCCGACGAGCTGGGCGTGAAGCTGTACGGCATTCTGCTGGGCGACAATGTCGAGGGCATTGCCAAGGAACTGGGCGGCTACGGCGCTGACGGCGTGATCGTTTGCGAGAGCCCCCTGCTGAAGGAATACACCACCGACGCATACACCGATGTGATCTGCCAGGTTGTTGAGCAGCGTAAGCCCGAGGCTTTCCTGATCGGCGCAACCAACATCGGCCGCGACCTGGGCCCCCGCTGCGCAGCTCGTCTGCACACCGGCCTGTGCGCTGACTGCACCCACCTGGATGTGGACATGGGCATCTACAAGAACTTCCTGAAGGAAAGCTCCACCCTGCCCGAGGCCCGCATCGAGGCTACCAACACCGCTCTGGTGCTGGGCAAGCCCCACGATGTTTCTCGTGACCTGAAGATGACCCGTCCTGCATTCGGCGGTCACCTGATGGCTTCCATCATCTGCCCCCGCTTCCGCCCCACCATGGCTACCGTGCGTCCCGGCGTTATGAAGAAGGCAGAGTTCAACCAGGCTAAGGCTGATGCCTGCGAGATCATCAAGCCCGAGTTCGAGCTGAAGGCTGAAACCCTGAAGACCAAGGTTCTGTCTGTTGAGAAGGCTGCCAAGAAGCTGGTTGACCTGATCGGCGCAGACGTGATCGTTTCCATCGGCCGTGGCGCTTCCTCCGATGTGGAGAAGGCAATGGCTATGGCTCAGGAGCTGGCTGATGCTCTGGGCGGCGGCGTTGTTGGTTCTTCTCGTGCACTGGTTGATGCCGGCTTTATGACTGCTGACCGCCAGGTTGGCCAGACCGGTAAGACCGTTCACCCCAAGATCTATGTTGCTCTGGGTATTTCCGGCGCTATCCAGCACGTTGCTGGTATGCAGGATTCCGAGTGCATCATCGCCGTGAACAAGAACGAGTCTGCCCCCATCTTCGATGTGGCTGACTACGGCATCTGCGGCGACCTGTTCAAGGTTACTCCCATGCTGATCGAGGCTGTGAACGCTGAGAAGGCTAAGAAGTAATTCTTACAGGAATTTTGCCTGAATAAAAAGAGCGCCATACCTTGGCTTTGTGCCTTGGTATGGCGCTCTTTTTTGGTAATGCTGCACGATTCTAAGTTGTCAATACGGCGGGGCCTTGGCAGCCCGCCGGTGTAAAGCATAGGCTGTTTGGCAAAAGCTGTGCGGTAGGCCCTTCGGCCTTTTTCCACATTGCAGCTGCAAAATGTGGAAAACCGGCCTTGCGGTTTATTCTGTCTGTGCAGGCTTAATGCTCACTTCGCCGTGATCAATGGCGATCTGCCGCCCGCCGGCTTCCACTAAAAGGCGGCCGTTGTCGTCAATGGCAATGGCCTTGGCGCTCCATGGCTCGCCGGAACCATACACGGTGATCCAGTGCCCGGGCACAAAGCAGCGCTGGCGGTATTCGGGCAGATAGTCAAACTCCGGGCACAGGCTCAGCAGTTCGCGGCAGATGGCTGCCACCAGTGCGGCGCGGCTCACGGGGCTGCTGCCGTCCGGGTACAGGCTGGAGGCAATGCCGGAAAGCTCGGCGCCAAAGTCGGCAGGGGAGGCAGTCAGGTTCAGGCCAATACCCACCACCAGCCATTCGGTGTGCCCGCTTTCCAGATCGGTGGTGGCCTCGGTCAAAATACCGCACACCTTTTTGCCCTTGTAATACAGATCGTTCACCCATTTGATGGAAAGCTCGATGCCGCAAAGCTTTTGCACAGCGCGGCACACCGCCACAGCAGCACTGCCGGTTACGGCAAGCGAAGCCGCAGCCCCCACCTCGGGGCGCAGGATCAGGCTGAAATATACCCCCTTGCCAGCGGGCGAAACAAAGGTTCTTCCGCGCCGCCCGCGGCCCTCGGTTTGTTCACCGGCCAAAACCAGCGAGCCGTGGGGAGCCCCCGCCATGGCCCATTCCTTGGCCGTGCGGTTCGAGCTGGGCAGCGTGCTGAACACCCGCACCTGCCCGGGGTAGGGAGCATCGCTCTGCTGGGCCCAGGCAGAAAGCACGGCATCACCTGTCAGCGCATCGCTGCCCGAACACAGCCGATAGCCGCGCCCGCTGGCGGCTTCGATCTGCCAGCCCTGCTTTTGCAGCTCACGGCAGGCTTTGCTCACGGCCATGCGGCTCACGCCAAGCTTGTCGGCCAGAGCCTGCCCGGAAAGCGGTTGGTCGGGGCAGGAGAGCAGATATTGTAATAGTGCTTGTTTGGTGGTCATAAATCTTCCCTCGAATTCAAGTTTGTAATACTTTTTTCATGTAGATCACATCGGGAAGGGGGTTTGCATAATAGGCTTCGCACGGAGTGAAACCGCATTTTTTATAAAGCGATACCGCTGCTTTCAAGGGCACCAGCGTATCCAATACGATTTCTTTGTATCCGGCGGCCTTGGCGTGGAGCGAAATTTTCTCCACAAGCTGTTGGCCCAAATGCAGCCCGCGTGCTTCCGGGCAGACATACAGCCGCTTCATTTCGCAGCGGCTTTGTGTGTGGCGATGATAGGCGACCATGCCCAGCACCTTGCCGTTTTCCACTGCAACCAGAAGTTCCCCTTCGGGAGAGGTGTATTTTTTGGCAGGATCGCGAAGCTCCTCGTCTACATTTTGAAACGAGAGATCCTGCCCGAGCCACTGCAGATATTCTGTAATCAGTTTTTTGACAGCGGGTATGTAATTTTTTCCATCTTTGATTTCCATTTTTAAACCTTAAATTCCGGAATTCTCCGGATGCATAGAGATTTGTAAAAACAAAATTAAAACTCGGTTTACAGGATTCACTTATAAAAAGCCGGAAACAAAAGTTCCCGGCTTATAGGCTCCTGATAAAAATCAGATTACTTAACGAAATCTACGGTGTAGGTAAAGCCGTACTCTTCCTGCAGCTTCTTCACAGCGGGCTCGCAGTCCTCAATGAAGGTGGGGGCGTACACGCTCTGGCCGTTGTGCTCTTTCTTATAATCCTCAACGATCTGGTTCAGCTTTGCCCAGGCTTCGTTTTCCTTAGCCTGATCGTTGCCGGAAAACTGGATCATAAACTCGCGATGCTTGGGAACTCTTGCTTTCATAGTACATTCTCCTTATGTTGCGCCGCATTGCATAGCGGCAGGTTTATTATTTGAGCCCATACAGAATATGGGCGTTCTGACAGGTGATGCGGAACACTTCGTCAGCGCTCACGCCCTTGTGCTGGGCGATGAACTCGCCCACATGGCGGATCATGCCGGAATCGCAGCGGCTGCCGCGCACAGGCTCGGGGGCCATGTAGGGGCAATCGGTTTCCAGCACAATGTTTGCAAGGCCCAGGGCTTGAATGGCTTTTACCGCGCGCTTGGCGCCTTTAAAGGTGCAGCTGCCGCCAAAGCCGATCAGCATTCCCTGCCGGGCAATCCACAGCGCATCGTCGGCGCTGCCGCTGTAGCAGTGCAGCACACCCTTGGGCTTGTATTTTTTCAAAAGCTCATACACCTCGGCGTGCGCCTCGCGGTCATGCACCACAATGGGCTTATCCAGCTCCAGCGCCAAGCGGATCTGCGCTTCAAACAGCGCATACTGCTCCTCGGCGGGGATTGGCCAGTGGTGGTCCAGCCCGCATTCGCCCACAGCCACTGTCTTAGGGTCTGCAAACAGTGGCTCCATGGCCTTCAGCTCAGCGCGCCAATCACCGCCGTATACCGTGCGGGTGGCAGCATCCTCTTCGATCAGGCTTTCGGGGTGGATGCCCACGGCGCACACCATCCAATCGTAGCGGCGCGCCAGCGCCAAAGCCTGCGCTGCGGTGCCGCTGTGGGTGGATTGCTCGCACACGCCCACCACGCCCTGCGCAGGCAGGCCAGCCAGCACAGCCTCGCGGTCAGCAGAAAACTGGCGGCTGGTATAATGCGCGTGGGTGTCAAAAATCGGGCCGGGCATCAGCACAGCTGGCTGCCGGGCTTGATGGCAGCATCAAGCTGCAGCACGGTCACCTTGCCCTCGGAATCCTCTGCCGAGATCACCATGCCCTCACTCACATACTTGCCTTTCATCATGGGGCGGGGAGCAAGATTGGCCACAATCACCAGATTTTTGCCTACCAGATCCTCAGGCTTATACCACTTGGCAATGCCGGAAAGGATCGTGCGCTCACGCTCGCCGTCAAACAGCTTGAACTTGAGCAGCTTTTTGCTTTCGGGCACATTCTCGCACTCCAGCACCTTGGCCACGCGCATTTCGCACTTGGCAAAATCATCGATTGTGATCTCGGGCAGATGCTCCAGAGCCTCGCCCTTGGTTTCCTCGGCAGGGGCCTGCTGGGCGGCGTTGGCAGCCTGTGCGGCAGCGCGGCGTTCTTCGTCCTGACGGGTCAGTTCGGCAATTTCCTTGGCCACATCAATGCGGGGGAACAAAGCCTCGCCCTTATGCACCGTGTAGCTGTGCTTGGTGCCGTAGGTCAGGCCCTCATACTGCATATCCTCTGCGGACAGGCCCAGCTGCTCGGCCATTTTGGGGGTGGTGTTGGGCAGGTAGGGGGTCAGCAGGGCGGCAGCGGCGCGCAGGGCCTCGCACAGATGGTACAATACGCTTTCCAAACGGGCCTTGCGGCTTTCGTCCTTGGCCAGTGCCCAGGGGGCGTTTTCGTCAATGTACTTGTTGGCGCGCTGCACTACCTTGAAAATCTCGGTCAGTGCCTGGGGGATCAGCAGCTCGTCCATGTCCTTGGTCACGCAGTCAGCCAGACCGCGGATCATTTCCTCCAGCTCGGCATCCAGTGCGGCATCGCCTTCGCCCTGATCGGTCACAGTGCCGCCAAAGTACTTTTCGCACATGGCCACGCTGCGGCTCAGCAGGTTGCCCAGATCGTTTGCCAGATCGCTGTTGATGCGGTTGATCAAAGCCTCGTTGGTAAACATACCGTCATTGCCGAAGGGAACCTCGCGCAGCAGGAAATAGCGGATCGCATCCACACCGTAGCGCTGGCACAGCACCTCGGGGTTGACCACGTTGCCCACGCTCTTGCTCATCTTGCCGCCGTTCATCAGCAGCCAGCCGTGGCCGAACACCTTGCCGGGCAGGGGCAGATCCAGAGCCATCAGCATGGCGGGCCACAGAATGGTGTGGAATCGCAGAATCTCCTTGCCCACCATGTGAATGTTGGCGGGCCAGTAGCGGTCGTAGTCGTGATAAGTATCGTTGCCGTAGCCCAGAGCGGAAATATAGTTGCTCAGAGCATCCACCCACACATACATGGTGTGCTTGGGATCAAAGGGAACCGGAATGCCCCAGGGCACAGTGGTGCGGGAAACGCAGGTGTCCTGCAGGCCCTGCTTGATGAAGGCGATCATCTCGTTGCGGCGGCTGGCAGGCTGAATGAAATCGGGATGGTCCTCATAATACTGCAGCAGGCGATCGGCATATTTGCCGGTTTTAAAGAAGTAAGCTTCCTCGTGTGCCTCATATACAGGGCGGTGGCAGTCGGGGCAGCAGCCGTTTTCGTCCAGCTGGCTGTCGGTCCAAAAGCTTTCGCAGGGCTTGCAGTAATGGCCGGAATATTCACCCTTGTAAATGTCACCCTGCTCAAAAAGCTTGGTGAAGATCTTCTGGCAGGTTTCAATGTGGTAATCGTCGGTGGTGCGCACAAAGCGATCATAGCTGACATCCATCAGCTTCCACAGATCCTTTACGGTGGCCACGATTTCGTCCACATACTGCTTGGGGGTCACGCCCTTGGCGGCAGCTTTGTCCTGAATTTTCTGGCCGTGCTCGTCAGTGCCGGTCAGAAACATCACATCATAGCCCTGCATCCGCTTAAAGCGGGCCAGTGCATCGCAGGCCACGGTGGTGTAGCTGTGGCCGATGTGCAGCTTGTCGCTGGGGTAGTAAATGGGAGTGGTGATGTAAAATTTCTTATCCATATTCGCTATTTCCTTTCATATAAGATGCCGCGAATGAAACGGCATCCGGAATCAGAATGAAAAACCGACGGGCGTTTTGCCGCAGGCTTCAATGGAGCGCTTGGCCAGCACCTCGCTGGAATCCAGATAAAAGCTGCCCAGCTTTTCATCGCGCTTCACAAGGCTCAGCTCGGTGCAGCCCAGCACGGCCATGTTGCAGCCCTGCTCCTTTAAATGGCTGCTGATGCGCTCAAACACGGCCATATCGGCGCGCTTGCCCTGCTTGATCTGGCCGTAGATGATCTGCATCAGCGCAGCCTGATCTTCCTCACAGGGAACCGCACAGTCAAGGCCCTGCTCGGCGCACATTTTTTGGTAAGCACCGGTAACCACGGTGCCGGTGGTGGCTAAAATGCCCAACTTTTGGCAGCCGCCTGCAATGGCCTGCTGCACGGTAAAGCGCGGCATATGCAAAACCGGCACAGGCAGAGAAGCGGCCAGACGGTCAAAAAAATAATGCGCGGTGTTGCACGGAATGGCGATCACGGTGGCGCCGTAGCGCACCAGCATTTGGGCGTCGCGCTCCATAATGGCAAAGGGATCGGTGCGGCACTTGCCCAGAATAAACTCGGTGCGGTCAGGCGTGGTGGCGCGGCTGCTCAAAACCAGATCGATATGGTCCTGATCGCGCGCAGCCTGTGTGTGCTCGGTGACCATCTGGTAAAAATAACAGCTGGCAGCGGGGCCAAGCCCGCCCAGAATGCCAAGCACAGGGTGATCGATATCGTAGAAATTTTCCATGAAGAAAGCCTCCTTTCGCGGTGCGGGGCAAAAGTTCACAGATACTGCTATTATAGGATATAAAGAAAAAAACTGCAAGCATTGCGGCGGCAAATCTGGAGGCAAAATCAAAATTTTCTGGCTGCCTGCAGACGGCCGGATCAAACGACAAAAGTATATATAGACAAAATCAATCAATTCATGGTTAAAAACATGGTTTACAAATAAAGCGCTTTGGAGTAAGATAAAAGCGTTGCCCCGCCCGGCCAAAGTATGGCCGGTAAAAACAGGGGTTATTCTTATGCAAAGGAAAAAGCAGCACCGCATCATTCCAAGAGCCGTTTGGGCGGAAATGGTGCGGCGCTGCCAAGGGTGTCAATAAGATCATGAAATCTCTGAGTCAAACGCAGTATAATCTTTTGCTGTTTATGGTGGTGGCCCTGTGGGGCAGCCTGTATGTGGCCAACCGCGTGATCCTGGGCTATATGCCGGTGCTGTGGCTGCTTTTCTTCCGCTTTGCCATCAGCGCAGCGGTGCTGATCCCCATCACCATCAAGCGCGGGCTTTTGCAGCCGCAGCGGGCGGACTGGCCGCGCTTTCTGCTGGTGGGCGGTGTGGGCTATTTTGCCTCCAATTCGCTGCTCACGCTCTGCACGCGCCTTACCAATGCCAGTCTTTCCAGCCTGCTGAACAGCCTGAACCCCATTTTCATGCTGGTGTTTGCCTATTTTATGCTGGGGGAAAAAATCACGCCCCGCAAGGTGATCGTGATCGCCATAGCCATTGGCGGTGCGGCGGTGATCGTGGGCGGCCCCGGCAGCAATATCAATCTGTTGGGCCTTTTCTGCGCAGTGGCCAGCGTGGTTTTGTGGAGCTTCAACTCGATTTTTATGAAAAGCCTTACCGCAAAATATGATTCGCTTACCGTGACAGCCTATGGTATGGCGGTGGCGGCAGTGTTCAGCCTGCCCACGGCTTTTGTGGAATCTGCCGTGGAGGGCGCGGGTGTGGTTTGGGCACTTGAGCCCGCCCTTTGGATGGCGTTTGTGGCACTGGTCTGCACGGCGTTTTCCCACATGACGTGGAATTTTTGTCTGGCACATCAGGAGGCCGGGCACTGCGCGGCCTTCTATCCGGTGCAGCCCATGGTGTCCATGCTGCTGGGCGTGGTGCTGCTGGGCGAAAAGATCACCCCCAGCTTTTTGCTGGGCAGCGCACTGATCATTTTCAGTGTGGTGCTGAACAGCCTGCCCGCCAGGACAAAAGGCAACCCCGCATAATTCCCGCCTGACGGCTTAAGCACCGCTGCCGCGGCTGCGAAGCACAATCCGCGTTGCAAAAATGCTCGATAATACACCAAGTATTATCTGCGCTTTTTGCTTAGCAGCTTGCACTTCTCGCTCGCTGCATCGGCACTTAGAATGATGCGGTATTGCCTAAAGAAAAAACGTTTAAAAATTGGCCGCTGCACTCTTTTTGGGCGCAGCGGCCCTTTTTTGTTGCAAATAAAAGACAAAAATGCTACAATAAATCAAACTATGGGCAGAAGCCGAAAGCGCTGCCCATAACGGCAAAATGCGCCCCAACAAAGCCCCTTTGCTGCGCAGGGCGGGCATTATAAAAGTGTTTTCGGGCGAACCAACAGAAAAGGAAAGGGGGCGCGGCTCTTGGCAAAAATCAGTGCAGGGATCGTGACCTATAACGATTTTGAGGAAGCGAAGCTGGCGGCGGACACAGTGCTGCAGCACTGCCCGGAGGCTGCGCTTTATATGATAGACAATGCCAGTGCGGACGGCACGGGCAAAAAGCTGCAAACAGCCCTGCAGGGCCGGGCCAAGGTGATCTGCCTGCCCGAGAACATTGGCTTTGGAAAAGGGCACAACACCGTGATCCCCATGCTGGAAAGCGATTATCATTTTGTGCTGAACCCTGATATTCAGGTGAACAGCGATGTGCTGCAGCAGATGTGCGCATGGATGGACAATCACCCCGAGGCGGTCATGGCCACGCCGCAGCTGTTTTTCCCGGATGGCCGCAAGCAAAACCTGCCCCGCCGCGTGCCCAGCTTTTTGGGGCTTTTGGCGCGTCAGGTGCCGGGCTTTTCCCCGCTGCAGCGGTTTGACCGCCACTACACCATGCTGGATGAGGATCTGAGCCAGCCGCACGAGATCCAGTTTTGCACGGGCAGCTTTTTCTGTATGCGCACCGAGGTGTTTTGCAAAATGGGCGGGTTTGACCCCGGCTACTTTATGTATGTGGAGGACGCCGACATCACCCGCAAAGCCATGCAGTACGGAAAGGTGTTTTTGCTGCCGCAGTTTGGCGCAGTTCACGCATGGCACCGAAACCCCAGCCGCGATGCCAAGCATTTCACCATGCAGCTGGGCAGCATGATGCGCTATTTTAAGCGCTGGGGCTTTCGCATATACTGAACGAACATTGGAACACTTTCATAAGGAGATAAAACGCTATGAAGGGAATTATTCTGGCCGGCGGCGCCGGCACCCGTTTGTATCCGCTGACCATGGTCACCAGCAAGCAGCTGCTGCCGGTGTATGATAAGCCCATGATCTACTATCCGCTCAGCACGCTGATGCTGGCCGGCATTCAGGATATTCTGATCATTTCCACCCCCACGGATACGCCTCGGTTTGAGGCTCTGCTGGGGGATGGCAGCCAGTTTGGCGTACACCTGCAGTATAAGGTGCAGCCCAGCCCCGACGGCTTGGCGCAGGCGTTTATTCTGGGCGAGGAATTCATCGGAAACGATTGCTGCGCCATGGTGCTGGGCGATAATATTTTTTACGGCGCAGGCTTTAGCAAATACCTGAAAAACGCCGCCGAAAATGCCGAAAAAAATGGCCGCAGCACGGTGTTTGGATACTATGTAAACGATCCTGAGCGCTTTGGCGTGGTGGCGTTTGACGAAAACGGCTGTGCCACCAGCATTGAGGAAAAACCCGCGCAGCCCAAGAGCAATTACGCCGTGACTGGCCTGTATTTCTACAACAATCAGGTAGTGAAAAAGGCCAAGGAAGTAAAGCCGAGTGCCCGCGGCGAGCTGGAGATCACCACACTGAATCAGATGTATCTGGAGGAAGGCAAGCTGGATGTGCAGCTGCTGGGCCGCGGCTTTGCCTGGCTGGACACCGGCACCATGGACAGCCTTGTGGAAGCAGCTGATTTTGTGCAGATAGTGGAAAAGCGCCAGGGCATCAAGATCAGCGCCCCCGAGGAGATCGCCTATAAATTTGGCTGGATCAGCCGCGAAAAGCTGATGGAAAGCGCCGAGCGCTATGGCAAATCGCCCTATGGCACCCATTTGAAGAATGTGGCCGAGGGAAAATTGATGTACTAAGGCAGCACCGCCTTAAAACCCCCACGGAAATGAGAACGGAGGAACTGGCATGAAAATTTTGATCACAGGCTGCAACGGGCAGCTGGGCACCGAGCTGCAAAAGCAGCTGCGGCAGGAAAAAAGTGAGCTGGGCCCCGTGCCCGAGCGCCTGCGCAACGCCACGGTGATCGCAGTGGATGTGGACCAGCTGGACATCACCGACCGTCAGGCAACGGTGGATTTTGTGCGCCGCCAGCACCCGGATACCATTATCAACTGCGCTGCCTTTACCAATGTGGACGGCTGCGAAACCAACCACGATGCCGCTTTTAAGGTGAATGCCATCGGCCCGCGCAATCTGGCCATGGCGGCGGAAAAGATCGGCGCACGCCTGATCCATGTGTCCACCGATTATGTGTTCCCCGGCACCGAAAACGGCGGTATTCCCCTGGATGAAGCCACCCTGCCCGGCCCCATTTCGGCCTACGGCAGCACCAAGCTGTTGGGCGAGCAGTATGTGCAAAAATTCTGCCGCCGCCATTTTATTGTGCGCACGGCATGGCTGTATAGCTATTACGGCAAAAACTTTGTGAAAACCATGGTGAATGCAGGCCGCAAGCTGGGCAAGCTGACCGTGGTGAACGATCAGCTGGGCAACCCCACCAACGCAGTGGATCTGGGCCATGTGATCCTGCAGCTGGCGGTCAGCCACGAATATGGCGTGTATCACTGCACGGGCGAGGGCGTGTGCAGCTGGTATGACTTTGCCTGCGAGATCATTCGCCTGAGCGGCGTGCAGGCCCAGGTGACCCCCTGCACCAGTGCGCAGTACAAGCAGATGAACCCGGCCAGCACCAACCGCCCGGCCTGGAGCGCACTGGACAACCGTATGCTGCGCTGCACGACAGGAGATCCCGTTCGCCCGTGGCAGCAGGCACTGGAGTGCTTCTTTGCCCACTGGGACGGCGAAAACGGAATGAAATGATTACAAGTAAAAATCATAGAAAGTGAAGTAAAACCATGAAGAAAACCTACCTGATCACCGGCTGCGCCGGGTTTATCGGCTCGAATTTTGTATACTATATGCTGAAAAAGTATGATGATATACTTTTGGTAAACTTGGATAAGCTGACTTATGCCGGCAATCTGGAAAATCTGAAGGGCGTAGAGGGCGACCCCCGCCATGTGTTTGTGCAGGGCGATATCTGCGATAAAGAGCTGGTGTCCGGCCTGTTCCGGAAGTATGATTTTGACTATGTGATCAACTTTGCCGCCGAAAGCCATGTGGACCGCAGCATTTCCAACCCCGAAATTTTTGTGCAGAGCAATGTGATGGGCACGGTAAACCTGCTGCAGCGCGCCAAAGAGGCATGGTATGATGCCGATGCCAAAACATGGAAAGAGGGCAAAAAATACCTGCAGGTTTCCACCGACGAAGTGTACGGCACGCTGGGGGCCGAGGGCTATTTTATGGAAACCACGCCCCTGTGCCCGCACAGCCCCTATTCCAGCAGCAAGGCCAGCGCCGATATGTTTGTGATGGCCTTCCACGACACCTACGGAATGCCGGTGAATATTACCCGCTGCTCCAACAACTACGGCCCCTATCAGTTCCCCGAAAAGCTGATCCCGCTGATGATCAACAATGTCAAGCATCACAAGCAGCTGCCTGTGTATGGCGACGGTATGCAGGTGCGTGACTGGCTGTATGTGGAGGATCACTGCAAGGCCATCGACATGGTGGCCAACGGCGGCAAAGTTGGTGAGGTTTACAATGTGGGCGGCCACAACGAGCGCCCCAACATCTTTATCGTGAAAACCATCATCAGCCAGCTGCATGACCGCCTGCAGGACGAAGGCATCAGCGAGCAGCTGATCCGGCATGTGGCCGACCGCCTTGGCCACGACCGCCGCTATGGTATTGATCCCACCAAGATCAAAAACGATCTGGGCTGGTATCCCGAAACCCCCTTTGAAAAGGGCATTGTGCTTACCATCGACTGGTATTTGCAGCATGAGGATTGGATGAACAATGTGACCAGCGGCAATTATCAGAAATACTATCAGGAAATGTATAAGAATAAATAACGAATTGTAAAATACCGCCTGCGCTGTTTGGTTTGCCGCGCGGGCGGTATTTTGTATCGTGGCATTGGTTTTGCCGAAAGGCGGAGGGCTGTGAAAAACAACGATCAGACAAGCGGCGTGCAGATATTGCAGGCCGAAAAGGAATATGTGGTGCTGTGCAAAGCGCCCGGCTGTGAGTGTGAGCATCAGGTTCCGCAGCTGCTGGCCGATGCGCTGGGCGGCACCGCACAAAATTTTTACTGTGTTCACCGGCTGGACCGCACGGTGGGCGGCGTGATGGTGTATGCCCGCAGCGCCAAGGCGGCTGCGGCGCTTTCGGCGCAGATTCAGGAGCATCGGTTTCAAAAGGAATATTTTGCCGTGGTGCAGGGCAGCATGCAGCCGCCCCAGGGCGTTTTGCAGGACTATCTGTATCACGACAAACGAAAGGGCAAGGCCTATGCAGTAAAATCGCTGCGAAAGGGTGTGAAGCAGGCCGAGCTGGAATACAAAACGCTGGCCGAGGCCGCACAGAACGGCGAAACCATCAGCCTTGTGTGGGTGCGGCTGCATACTGGGCGCTTTCACCAGATCCGCGCCCAGTTTGCAGCGCGAAAAATGCCCCTTTTGGGCGATGGGCGCTACGGCAGCCGGGAGAAAGGCTGCGGCACGGCGCTGTTCAGCTGCGGGGTGGGCTTTGCGGCCCCGGCGGGCGGAAAAGAAGTTTTTGTGCGGCAAATGCCTCCAAGGGCGTTTCCGTGGAATGTGTTTGCACAAGCTTTATACGATCTATAAAAAAGGAGAACGGAAAAATGGGGGCAGGGCATCTGAGCAGGCCGGATTTCGGCAAAACCCAAATGGACAGCCAAAACCCGATGAGCGAGTTTTACGAGTGCTTTCTCAAGGGGCTGGAGCAGGGAAAAGCTTTTGCGGTGCCGGGCTGCTATGCCCGCTTTAAGCCGGATTTTTCGCGCCAGATCTACCGTGAGGATATGCCCGAGTACTGCACCTACTCATCTATAGCGGGCGAGGGGGCCGTGTGCGTGCTGGAACCGGCCGAATTTGTGATCGGTCAGTTTGAGCTGAGCCTTACGGCGCGGGGCGTTCCGATGGCGGTGTTTATCCAAAGCGCCGATGGGCACCACCGGCTGGCGGTGCGGCTGCTGCCGCCCTTTGGCGGGGTGGAATTGGCGGCAGCCCCTGCCGGTGTGCCGCTGCTGGAATTGCAGATCATCGGGCAGGACCTTATGCAGATCGACGAGGCACCCGCGCAGCTGGCCCGCCGCTGGGTGAGCGGCAGCCAAAACAAGCAATGGGCGGCGCATCCGGCCATGGAAGCGTGGGAACTCAGGGCTTTGGCGGCGGCGCAAAGAGAATTTGGCCGTATGCAAGGGGGCAACAACCGTATCTAAAGTGCGAACAGTCCATGCGCAAAAAGGGGCGTATGAACGAAAAGTCCATCTAAAGCAACAAAACCGACACTGGTGGAGATACTAAAAAAAATCATAAATTCTTGGTAGTATTCCACAAATATTGTGAAATTGTATTAAAAATAGATTTCAGTAGTGAAAAAATTATTGACTTTTCACGAACGGCCCGATATCATTAGTTATAGAGAACCGGCGCAAAGTGCGTCGGGCTTTCTGTCCCGAGTGGACAAAACGATATGATCATCTGATCAAAAAGGAGAAAATCATCATGAAAAAACTGCTTGCATCTGTTTTGGCAGGCACCATGGCTCTGAGCATGGTTGCTTGCGGTGGATCTTCCGCTTCTTCCGCTCCTGCTGCCGCTTCTTCCGCTCCCGCTGCTGCTTCTTCTGCAGCTGCCAGCGTTGCTGAGAGCGTTCCTGCCGGCGGCACCGTTGGTGTCTGCATCTACAAGTTTGACGACGCTTTCATGACCACCTATCGTAATGCCCTGACCAAGATCCTGGAAGACAAGGGCTACACCGTTACCTGCGTGGACGGCAACAACGACCAGGCTAAGCAGACCGAGCAGATCAACACCTTCATCACTCAGGGTGTGGATGCTCTGATCGTGAACCCAGTTATGACCTCCGCTGCTGACTCCATCATCGCAGCTGTGAAGGATGCTGACATCCCCACCGTTCTGATCAACCGTGAGCCCACCGCTGAGCAGATGGCTGCTTACGACAAGCTGGTTTACGTTGGCTGCGACGCTCGCCAGAGCGGCACCATGCAGGGTGAGCTGATCCTCGACACCGAGACCAAGGGCGACATCAACGGCGACGGCGTTGTGAAGTACATCATGATCCAGGGCGACCCCGAGAACGTGGACGCTCAGTATCGTACCGAGTACTCTGTGAAGGCTCTGGAAGATGCCGGCGTTAAGGTTGAGCAGCTCGACCTGCAGCGCGGTGACTGGGACCGTAACAAGGGCCAGGAAATCGCTCAGACCGACCTTGCTAAGTTCGGCGACGACATCGAAGTTGTCTTCTGCAACAACGACGATATGGCTATCGGCGCTCTGCAGGCTATCCAGGCTGCAGGCCGCACTGTGAACAAGGACATCTATCTGGTTGGCGTTGACGCTCTGGATGCTGCTCTGAACGAAGTTTCCAACGGCAACATGACCGGCACCGTTCTGAACGACGCTGAGGGCCAGGCTTCTCAGGCTGTTGAGTGCATGGAAGAGCTGCTGGGCGGCAAGACCTATGCCGAGGGCGAGCAGTCCGTGTATGTTGACTACGTGAAGGTTACTCCCGAGAACGTTACTGAGTTCAAGAAGTAATTTCGGCTGTTGACTTGCTGATTCGCTAATAGGAGGGGTGCGTGTGCATGGCGCACATGCACCCCTTTTCTTCGGCTGTATGCAGGCCGAAAGAAAATTAAAAACCGCAAGGGTGCCCGGGTTCCCGCACCCGCTTATAAATGGGGAGCTACACCACCTGAAATTGGAAAAAGGAAACTTAAAGGGGGCCAGTGAATTGTCTGAGTATCGCTTGGAAATGCGCGAGGTCGTGAAAACATTCCCCGGTGTTAAGGCACTGGATCACGCGCAGTTAAAACTCAAACCCGGTACGGTTCACGCCTTGATGGGCGAGAACGGCGCGGGAAAATCCACACTGATGAAGTGTATGTTCGGCATTTACCACATGGATGAGGGCGAAGTTTACTACGAGGGCGAAAAGGTTTCGTTCAAGGGCCCCTTGGATGCACTGAAAAAGGGCATCGCCATGGTGCACCAGGAGCTGCAGCCCATCACCGAGCGCAGCATTGGTGAAAACATTTATGTGGGCCGCTATCCCACCAAACATTACGGCCCTGTCACGGTGATCGACCATGACAAAATGTATAAGGATGCCGCTGAGGTGCTGGAAAAGGTTCGCCTGAACTTTGACCCCCGAGCAAAGCTTTCTTCGCTGAGCGTTTCGCAGATGCAGCTGGTGGAAATTGCCAAGGCCGTTTCGGCACAGTGCAAGGTGCTGATTCTGGACGAGCCTACTTCCTCGCTTACGGCAGCCGAAGTAGAGGCACTGTTCACCATTGTAAACGAGCTGCGCGCCGAGGGTGTGTCGATCGTATATATCAGCCACAAGATGGATGAAATTCTGCGCATCAGTGACGAAGTTACCATCATGCGCGATGGCCAGTATGTGGGCACATGGGAAGCCAAGGAGCTGACCACCGATTTCATCATCACCAAAATGGTTGGCCGTGAGCTGACCAATCTGTACCCGCCGCGCTCCAATACGCCCGGTGAGGTGATCTATAAAGTTGAAGATTTTACTTCCATTAACCCCAAGAGCTTCCGCCACTGCTCGTTTGAAGTGCGCAAGGGCGAAATTCTGGGTGTGGCTGGCCTGGTGGGCGCACAGCGCACCGAGCTGATGGAAGGTTTGTTTGGCCTGCGCAACCATTCGGCAGGTACCATTACATATAAGGGCAAAGAGCTGCACGTAAAGCAGCCGAAGGATGCCATTACCAACGGCATCGCCATGCTCACGGAGGACCGCCGCGCAACCGGTATTCTGGGTGTGCTGTCGGTGGCCGATAACATTTCCGTGGCATCTCTGAACCAGTATCTGAAGTTCGGCTTTATGCTGGACGATAGCAAGATTGAAAAGCTGGTGCAGGAAAACAAAGAGAAGATGAGCATCAAAACGCCTTCTTCCAAAACCCAGATCCAGTCGCTTTCGGGCGGCAACCAGCAGAAGGTGCTGATCGCACGCTGGCTGGCCAACGACCCCGATGTGCTGATCCTTGACGAGCCCACCCGCGGCATTGACGTGGGCGCCAAATACGAAATTTACTGCATTATTGCTGAGCTTGCCAAGCAGGGCAAGAGCATTATCATGATCTCCTCCGAAATGAGCGAACTGATCGGTATGTCTGACCGCATCATGGTTATGTGTGACGGCCGAGTAACCGGCTTTATCGACGGTGACAAGGCAAATCAGGAGAATATCATGGAACTGGCCACCCAGTTTGAATAAGGAGGAGTAACCTAATGGAAACCAAAGCAAAAAAAATGGACGCAAAAGCCGTCAAGAATTTTTTGTCTAACAACGCCATCATTCTTTTGGTTATCGTGCTGGCTTTGGCAGTCGGCCTGAAAACCGATAACTTCTTTACCATCAAGAATGTCCGCAACCTGATCATCAATATGTCTCCCCGATTCATCATCGCCTGCGGCGTTTCGGGATGCTTGATCACCAAAGGCACTGACCTGTCTGCCGGCCGTCAGGTTGGCCTGGCAGCCTGCCTTTCCGCTATGCTGCTGCAGAGCGTGGACTATTCTGCCCGCGTGCTCACCGGCCTGCCCGATATCCCCGTGGTTGCGGGCCTTGTCATTGTGCTGCTCATCATGGCCTGCTTCGGTGCGATCAACGGCTGCATCATCGCTTTCCTGAAGGTTCCCCCCTTCATTGCCACTCTGGGCACCCAGACCATCGTTTACGGTATCTGCTCGGTTATCACCAACAACCAGCCCTTGGGCGGCTTTAAATCCAGCTACAGCAAGGTAGCTACCGGCAGCATCGCTGTGATCCCCTATCTGGTCATCTTTGCCGCTCTGGTGGGCGTGTATATGTGGTTCCTGTACAACAAGACCCGCCACGGCAAGTATATGTACGCCATCGGCGGCAACGAAAACGCAGCTCAGGTGGCTGGCGTGAATGTGTCGGCAACCCTGATCCGCATTTACATTCTGGCTTCCGTGCTGTACGCCTTCGGCGGCTTCCTGCTGGGCGCTAAGGCCGGCGGCGCATCCACGGCAACCGGTTTCGGCTACGAGCTGGAGGCTATCGCAGCATGTACCGTTGGCGGTGTTTCCGCAAACGGCGGTGTTGGCACTATCCCCGGCGTTCTGGTGGGCGTTCTGGTATTTGAAACCCTGAAGATCTGCCTGCAGTTCCTGGGCGTTGACCCCGCTTACACCTACATCGCACAGGGCCTTGTGATCGTGCTGGCCGTTGCTTTGGACCTGCGCAAGTACCTGGCCAAGAAGTAATTTTTCAGCAACCCTTTCAAACAGCTTGCGGCGGGCTTATTGGATAGCCCGCCGCTTTTTATATCACAGAAAAACCGTTTAGAATAAAGGAGAATGCCCTATGCCCGATCTGCAGCAGCCCGCCCGCACGGCGGAAGAACAGCTGGCCGAAACACAGCAAAAGCTGGCCGAAGCGGAAAAACAACTGGCCGAAGCCCAAAAAGCCCTGCAGGATCAGGAGCAGCAGCCCGGCAAGGCGCGCAAACGCCCCATTGAGGGAATTTATGATAAAATCGATGTTCCGGTAAGATATGTGGACTATTTTATCATTGCCGTGTTGGTGGCCTTCGCAGTTGTGGTGGGGCTTGGCATTCTGAGCGGCAAAGGAATTTTATAACAAAACAAAAATCGGGCAGATGCACTGGAAACGGCATCTGCCCGATTTTTTGGCCGGAAGGGTTCCGGAAAAAACAGTTTTATCTTTCGGTCTGCTGGATCACGCCGCCGCCCACAACGGCATCGCCCTTGTAAAATACGGCGCTTTGCCCGGGCGCAGGGGCGCGCACGGCCGGGGTAAAGGTCAGCAAGTCGCTGCCGTTCCACTCGGCGGGCACGGCCTTGGCAGCGCTGCGGATCTTTACCAGATATTCCCCCGCGGCAAGGGGCTGGCCGTCCGGCGTTACAAAGTGGTCAAGCCATACCTTGCGGAAAAACTCCTCGCCGCTCCAGCCCAGCAGCACATCGCCGTTTGGCCGGATCTCGCGCACAAAGGCAGGGCGGCCCAGCGCCAGCCCCAGCCCCTTGCGCTGGCCCACGGTGTAGTGGTCAATGCCAAGGTTGGGGCCCAGTGCCTTACCGTCGGGGCTGATAAACTGCCCGGCAGGGGCGTGCAGCCCGCGGGCGGCAATGTAGGCCGCATGGTCACCGTCCGGAATAAAGCAAATCTCCATGCTGTCGGGGGCGTCGGCGCATTCCAGCTGCGCCTGCCGCGCCATTTCGCGGATCTCCGGCTTTTGATATTCGCCCAGCGGCAGCAAAAGGCGGCTCAGCACCTCCTGCCCAAGGCCGTACAGCATATAGGTTTGATCACGCGCATCGCTTTTGGGGCGGCAAACGCGCCACACACCCTTCTCATCCTGCTCAACACGCGCATAGTGCCCGGTGGCAATCTTTTCACAGCCAAGGCGGTCAGCAGCCTGCACAAGGGAACGAAATTTCACATTCGGATTGCACAAAAGGCAGGGGTTGGGGGTGCGCCCGGCGCAGTAGCTGGCGCAGAACGGCGCAGCTACATGGGCTTCAAAATCCGCCCGCGCATCCAGCACGGTCAGCGGCACATCCAGCTGGCGGGCAGCCGTTTTGGCTTCCTCCACGGCTTTTTCGTGTGCAGGGCTGAATAAGATCACCGTCCCCTGCACCTGATAGCCCTGTTCGCGCAGCAGCGCCACCGTCACGCTGCTGTCCACGCCGCCGCTCATGCCCACCAGCACGCTGGGCTTATGGGAAAGATCGTTCATTTTAACACCTCACTTACAGCCCCGCAAAGGGCCTGCTCAATGCTGCGTTCCGCCGTACAGCTTGCTTTGCTCTACGGCCAGCTGATCGCAGCGCTCGTTTTCGGGGTGGCCCGCATGGCCCTTCACCCAATGATATTCCAGCTGATGGATCTCGGCCAGCTCCAGCAGCCGCCCCCACAGATCGGGATTCAGCGCGGGAGATTTGTCGGCTTTTTTCCAGCCGCGTGCCCGCCAGCCCTTGGCCCAGCCTTTTTGCAGGCCGTTGATCACATACTGGCTGTCGCTGTACACATGAACCAGGCAGGGCTCTTTCAGCTGCTCCAGCGCGCGGATCAGCGCCGTAAGCTCCATGCGGTTGTTGGTGGTGCCGGCCTCGCCGCCGCTCAGCTCTTTTTCGTGGCCTTTATAGCGCAAAATCGCACCCCAGCCGCCGGGGCCGGGGTTGCCGCTGCACGCGCCGTCGGTAAACACAGTTACTTCTTTGGGCATTGGATCGGTTTCCTTTCGGATCATGGATAAATTGCCCCCAAAGCCGGAATATGGCCCTTGGGGCGGCTTTTTAAAGGGGCGGCTGGCCCTGCGGGTGCAAAGCCCGGGGCCGCCATAGTATAGCTATTATACTGCATTTGCCCTGCCGCTTGCAAGCCGGGCCGACAGCCTTCGACAGGCTTTATTTGACAATCAGCCGTTGTGGCCGTATAATAATAGAACTGATGTGATCGTGTAACAAAGTGGATCCGGCCGCGCCTTTTCAGGCGGACTGCGCATCCGATCATAAGAAGCGGCGGCATTCGCCAAGGTGTGCCTGCAACCCGATATTGAACGGCAAATGGGCCGTTTGTGCGGGGCACAGGGCCTTGCAGCCCGCTTCCCGGGCCGAAAACCTCTTGCATTTTCTTTTTCGGCTGCTTACAGACTACATACCGGCTGGCCCACCCCAAGCGCCTTGCCTTTTTTGCGGCACAAGCGCTTTTTTGGGCAGTCTTTTTATCTGTTTTTTCAGCCGGGGGCAAGGTGTGCCTTTTTGCAAAAGGGTGTGCTGTGCCCTCCGGCGTGATGGGGCCGCAGGGGCGTTTTTCGCTGCGGCCTGTTTGGAGGAACTATGAGCGATATGGAAAAAAAGACCCCTGCTGCAGAGTCCGGCAGCACCAATAAAAAGCCCGCCCGCCGCTACTACGGCCGCAAGCCCCGTCAGGCCCAGCGCCCCAAGGCGGCAAAGCCCGCAGCCAAAGCCGAGGCACAGCCCGAGCAGGGCGAAAAGCCCGCCCGCGCCCCCAAGCAGCCCAAAATGGCTGCCCGGGCGGTCCGTCAGCCTGCCGCTCGCGCCCAGCGCACACCGGCGGCTGCCAAGGCCAAGATGCCTGCCGAGAAAAAGCTGCCCGCCCAGCGCACCCCGCGCCCACAGCGCGTCAGCCGCCCGGCACCGCACGAAAAGGGCGCCGAGCTGCACATTTATCCGCTGGGCGGTTTGGGCGAAGTGGGCAAAAACATCACCCTGTACGAGTGCAAGGGCGATATGCTGCTGGTGGACAGCGGCTCGATCTTCCCCGATGAGGATATGTACGGCATTGATCTGGTGATCCCCGATTTCACTTTTGTCAAGCAGAACCGTGAAAAGATCAAGGGCGTGATCATCACCCACGGCCACGAAGACCATATCGGCAGCCTGCCGTATCTTCTGCGCCAGTGCCCCATGCCGGTGTACGCCACACGCCTGACCATCGGCCTGATCAAAAACAAGCTGGATGAGCACGGCCTGCTGGCTTCCACCAAGCTGATCGAAATTCGCAGCAACGAAAAATTCCGCTTGGGCTGCTTTACCATTGAGCCCATTCATGTAAACCACTCCATTCCCGATGCCGTGGCCTTTGCCATCGACAGCCCGGCGGGCGTGGTGATTCAAACCGGCGACTTTAAGGTGGACTACACCCCGCTGGCAGGCGGCGTGACCGATCTGGATTCCTTTGCGCGCTACGGCGAAAAAGGCGTGCTGGCGCTGCTGAGCGATTCCACCAACTCTGAGCGCCCCGGCTTTACCGCCACCGAGCAAAAGGTGGCCGAGGGCGTGCGCAAGCTGTTTGTCAAGGCCGGCAAGCGCCGCATTATCATTGCCACCTTTGCCAGCAACCTGTACCGTGTGCAGCAGATCATTGATCTGGCGGTGGAAAGCGGCCGCAAGGTGGCCGTTTCGGGCCGCAGCATGGTGAACAATGTGGCCATGGCCATGGAGCTGGGCTATCTGCACGCCCCCGAAGGCGTGATGGTGGATATGGAGCAGCTGCGCAGCTATCCCCCCGAAAAGCTGGTGATCATCACCACCGGCAGCCAGGGCGAGCCGCTGAGCGCACTCAGCCGCATGGCCAGCGCCAGCCACCGCAACATCAAGGTGGGCCCCGGCGATTTTATCATCATTTCGGCCAACCCCATTCCCGGCAACGAAAAAATGGTCACCAAGGTGGTAAACGGCCTGCTGAAGCTGGGCTCGGAGGTGATCTACGAAAGCATGTACGATGTACACGTTTCGGGCCACGCCTGCCAGGAAGAACAAAAGCTGATCTTAACGCTCACGCACCCCAAGTGCTTTATTCCTGTGCATGGTGAATACAAGCAGCTCAAGCGCCATGCAGACACAGCGCTGTCGCTGGGCATCATTCCCAAAGAAAACATCCTCATTCCCGAAGCAGGCCAGGACATCTGCCTTTCCGAAGCCGGGCTGCGCCTGGGCGAAAATGTGCCCAGCGGCATGGTGCTGGTGGACGGCCTGGGCGTGGGCGATGTGGGCAATGTGGTAATGCGTGACCGCCGCCACCTGAGCGAGGACGGTATCATCATCGTTACGGCCACCGTGGAAAACGGCACCGGCCGTGTGCTGGCCGGCCCCGATTTGATCTCGCGCGGATTTGTGTATGTAAAGGAAAGCGATGCGCTGATGGGCGGCGCGCGCACCCTGATGGAATCCACCATGGATCGCAGCCTTGCCGAGGACGGGCTGGACTGGAACACGGTCAAGGGCCGTATGCGTGAGGCGCTTTCCAGCTATATCTACCGCAAAACCAAGCGCAGCCCCATGATCCTGCCCATTTTGATGGAAGTATAATCCTTGCTGAAAACGACCGGGTATGATATAATCATCTTTATGATGAAATATCATGCCCGGCTTTTTTCGGCCCGGGACAATTTTATACAATAGAGGTGTGTTATTATGAAGGTCATTCTCAAGCAGGATGTGAAATCCATCGGCAAAAAAGACGAGATCCATGAGGTTTCGGACGGTTACGCCCGCAACTTTTTGTTCCCCCGCGGTCTGGCCTCGGAGGCTGATGCCACCGCGCTGAACATTGCAAAAACCAAAAACGAGGCCAAGGCCCATCATCAGGCCGAGGCTCTGGCTGCCGCCAAGGCTCTGGCTGCCCGCATTGAGGGCCAGACCGTTGAAGTCAGCGTAAAGGGCGGCGCTTCCGGCCGCACCTTCGGCAAGGTGACAGCCAAGGATGTGGCCGAGGTACTTTCCGCCATGCTGGGGGAAACCATCGACAAGAAAAAGATCGAGCTGGGCCGCGATATCAAGGAATTCGGCGTGTACGAAACCGTGATCAAGCTTTGCCCCGGCGTGAGCGCCAAGTTTAAAGTGAATGTGAAAGAGGCATAACCGTTTTGTCAGAAACCAAGCAGAGCAGGGGGGTGTGAGCAATGGCCCGGACAAACAGCCTTTCTTTGGAAAGCATGGGCGTAGACCTGCCCTATAATATGCAGGCCGAGCAATCGGTGCTGGGCGCGGCCATGCTCAAGCCCGATCTGGTATTGACCGACCTTATCACCCGCCTGCGGCCCGAAATGTTTTATTCTGCCCAAAACCGCGCGGTGTTTGAGGAAATGGGCAATCTGTTCACCGAGGGCGATCAGGGCATTGATCTGGTCACCTTGATGGACGCCGTGGGGCGCAGCGGTGCGTTTGACAGCGCCGATGATGCCAAGGTGTACCTTACCAGCCTGGCCGAAACCGTGCCGAGCATCAGCAACTACAAGGCCTATGCAGACATTGTAGAGGAAAAATACAAAACCCGCCTGCTGATGGAGGTGGCCCGCAAAATATTGGAGCGGGGCACCGAAGGCCCGGATGCTGATCAGCTGCTGGAAAACGCCGAGCAGGAGATCTATGCCATCCGCACAGGGCAGGGGGCCAGCGCCACCAAGCAGCTGCGCGATGCCATTATTGAAACGCTGGGCAACCTGCAGAGGCTTTCCGGCCCGGATGCCGCCAAATATGCGGGCATTCCCACCGGCTTTCGCTATCTGGATGCCGTGCTCACCGGCCTTGGCCGCAGCGACCTGATCATTCTGGCAGCCCGCCCCGGTATGGGCAAAACCAGCTTTGCGCTGAACATTGCCACCAATGTGGCCAAGCAGCAAAAGGTGCCGGTGGCGGTGTTCAGCTTGGAAATGACCTGTGAACAGCTGGCCGACCGTATTCTTTCCAGCGAAGCAGGCGTGGACAGTCAGGCGTTCCGCACGGGCCGCCTTTCGGGCGAGGACTGGCGGGATCTGGCACACGCCAGCGATGTGCTGTGCGATGCGCCGATTTTTATCGACGATAGCTCCGGCCTTTCGGTGGCGGAAATGAAAGCCAAGATCCGCCAGCTGAATCAGGACCCCAAGCGGGATAAGATCGGCCTGGTGGTGGTGGACTATCTGCAGCTGATGACCACCGGCAAGCGCACCGAAAACCGCGTGCAGGAGATCAGCGAGATCACCCGTAACC
>Ga0129314_1000617_pt1 | contig 34990 bp, 33 predicted proteins | sample O1111metagenome_FD_94431 | JGI IMG/M metagenome (GOLD analysis project Ga0129314, IMG submission 94431) | Orangutan individual fecal microbial communities from fecal samples from Wisconsin, USA - O1111 metagenome | ecosystem: Host-associated > Mammals > Digestive system > Large intestine > Fecal... | reverse complement strand
TCCTGGGTATTCCGGTCACCGGATCATCCGGGCTGCCGCTGCCGTTTAGTCCGTCATCCCCGTCTTCATCCGCATCCTGTGCTTCCTCTCCGCTTTTTGGCCGGACATCCTCTTCCATCTCCTGTTCTATCAGGTCGTCTGCCAATGTTTCCTGTATCTCCTCGGCCCGTTCCTGTGCTTCCCGGGTTGGTTCCGCCGTTTCCGCCTCTTTTACGCTGGTGATAAAATCACCGCTTCCGGTAACAGGGTTACTGAAGGTAAAGAAATATACCACGCTTCTTCCCATTGGCTCTATATAAGCCTTTCCCCGGAACACGGACCCGGTATCCCGGATCTTTATCCGGTAATCGGTGTACCCGTATTTCTCATCAATGTTAACAGCGCCCTCCACAGGCGCAATGGTCTGCATGGATACCGGAGAAAGGCTCTCATAAGCCCCTCCCAGGCGTTCCTCAAACACAACATCCGTGACGAACTGGCTTAAATAGTACCTGACAGTCAGGTACATGTCCCCGCCTTCCTCCACTTCCAGAAGACCTTTGGGACCGCAAAGTTTTTCGGTCATGCCCTGACCGATCGCCTGATTGTTTCCCGGGTCATCGATTTTCCCGGACTCCGGGTCCGAGTAGCTTGGGCTCATGGTGACCAGATATGTACCGGCCGCCATTGCCCAGACCGGTGCAGCTGTTCCAAGGACGATCGCCGTCCCCATTGCCCAGGCGGCGACCCAAGCTGTAACACGTTGTTTTACTGTCATTTTATCCTCCGTGCCATGACCACCAGGCGTCCATCTGTTTCGCTGTAATCGCAGGTGGATAAGGTGAGATGGTCATCTCCCGGTTCCGTCTCGATCCCGGTGTCATACAGTGCAATTTCTTTCATGCTTTCAAGCGCGCGTTCCATTGCATTGTCATCCGCTCCGGTGTAAGCATACGGCAGCATGTCCAGGTCATTGGTAGCTGCCACCGCTGTAATCTCATAGGACCGGCTGTCATAAAGCGTATCCAATTGAATGGTTGGATGTTCCTTCCAGTAGCTCTCTTTTTTATATTTCAGCAGATCCGCAAACATGGAACCATTTTTCATGTTATGACCGTAAATAATCAGATTCCCGCCGCTCTCGTTAATGTTAGATTTCGCGTCCAGGAAGAGCAGTCCATTCTTGCTTTCCGTCCGGTCAAATCCCCGGGTACTGTAATATTCAGGATTCTCCGGAGTCCACATGACCGGATAATCGATCTTTGTGCCATTGATCGTTACCCATCCGATCAGATCCGGATTTTCCAAAAACAGATCACGGTACTCGCCTAACACCTGCCGGTCCGCTATCCCAAGAGGCTCCTGTCCCGAATCTCCGTTCTTTAAAGCCTCCTGCCGCATGGAACGCAGACTGTCAATATCTTTTTCCGCTCTCCGTCCCTGGAAAAAATATACTCCCAGCAGCACCACACAGGCTGTGGCCACACACATACCGGCTGTCCTTACCGCACCTTTGTATTTCCCCTGACGCCATTCCTTTTGGAGACGCCTCACTTTCTTTTCTAAATTCATAGACGGCTTTCCATCCCCCTTAACTCTCAGCTGCCGGTCCGGCAGCTCTTATTTAGTTAGAAGCAACTAACCTGTATTCTTTAAAAAAGATAATCGAATTATCATTCCCTCGGTTATCTCCTGCACGCTTATTAAAACAGATTTTTTTATGACCGTCAACGGCTTTTTTCCTTTGTAGCATAGACTATGCAACATTTCAAACGTGTCATTTTCACCTGTTTTATTGAAGTTTATTTTCAATAAAAACAGTTTTCCCTCATTTTTCAATGTTTTGTATGTCGCATATACTATGCTACAGATTTCGCCATTCCCCATGGATTATTGAGAAATTTTGTCCTTTTTTATACACTTTTACATCTGGTGTCAATTTACCTTTAAAATCCGTATCTGGAGCAATGCTTCTCTTTCCTCCATGGCCTCATTTCCTGCTGTGCAGGACATTTTAACGCTCACCATTCCCCGGAGGCATTTATGGTCCTCTCCCTTATACGTGATCCAAAAAGCCGACAGGGGGATGGCTGCCACATCATCAACGGTCTCCGCCACATGCCACTCATTTCCCTGCTTATACTTTATGGTCCCCGCCTCACCTGTGTACCATTTCCCGGACGCCGACTGCTGGCTCATGGTCCTTACTTTTAGGAACACGGTTCCTTCTCCCCTCCTGATTTCCAGGACCCCGGGGCGCTTAAAGCCTCCGCTGGCCATGGATAGCTCCCCCAGCTGCTGGGTATCGTCTTTAAAAAATATGAATGGGATCTCATATTGCCCATCCGGGATCCACCTCCCCAGTTTATCCTTAAAACGGGATCCGTTCAGACCAAACCATTTATACGCATTGGCCGCTGCAAGGCGCTGGCAGTTCTTGCACATAAGGCCGGAATTGCTTAAAAATGACACCAGATCCGCCGTGCAGTTGTCCAGGATCGCAGCTGTATTGACCATTATATTGTCCTTCTCCACCTGGCAGTGTTTCATCCAGGCTGCCAGCCGTTCCCTCTTGATCTTCCGCTCCTCCAGCCAGTCCTTTCCCTCCTCAGTAAGACGGTACTTGCCGTCAAGGATCCCCTCGCGCACGTATTTTTCCACCATGCGGTATACCGTGGAACGGTAAACTCCAAATTCATTGGCCACCTCCAGGACGGAGGGACGGCCGTTTTCTTTCCTGGCCCCATTTTCTATCAGAGCATTCAAATATTCGATACTTTTTTCTTCTGCATTGTAATTACCTGAACTCATTTTTATTCCCCTTTTTCTGCACTGTCGCAGGAACGGTTAAAAAGCATGGGCAATTCGATCCTTACCCTGTATTCTTGCCTGATCATTTCCCCGGTTTCATCATTGCCGCCTGATCTCATGACCTTGACCGTAACATCCAGCTGCCCTTCCAGCATACGGTAACGCGGAACTCTCGTAAAGGAAAATGCCATAATGGGCAGGCTGATCACCCTTCCCTCCGGCTGCTGAAAACGCTCCCTGCCTATCATATAATAGCTGATCCCCACCAGCTGCACATCATTGCTGATCCATTGAAGTTCCAGTCTGCTTTTTTCCAGCTCGATAAACAGTTTTGACTGCGGGGAAAACCAATCGCTGACAGGAGAAAGCCTGCGGAAATATCCGCTGTTATCCTCTAAATTCCAAAAACAGATCCCCTCCGCATAGCTGCCGCTCTCTATCTGTCCATAAAAATCCGTGTTGTCTATGTATTCGCTCTCTGCATCCGGCCTTTCATTGATCCGCGCTTTGTCGTTCTGTTCCATGATCCCCTCCACCATCTGGGGTGTGGTCCCGCACAGAAGTTTATCCGCCAATGGGCCAAACTGTTCCTCCGGCAGTCCCCAGGACTGCAAAAGCCATGTGATCGCACTCCACCAGCGTAGATGCTTCTTGTATGCACGCTCCCCCTCTTTTGTTACTTTAAAGGTTCTGGGCGTGATAAACTCCTTTTCAGCCAGTTGTGCCAGATTCCGTCTTGTGGCACGTACACTGTCCTCCAACTGTTCCGCCAGATCCGCGGCAGTGATCTTATTATCCTCCGGTATCCTCTTGATCAGGCGGAACAGCCTCCACTCACTTTCACTGAAACCGATCTCCACATTTTCCATCCATATCCTCCTCTCTTTTTTCATCTGCAGCGCATGTTAGCGCAAGCTAACCTTCGGGCAAAAAAAAATCTTCTTTTATGTGTTGAATTATACCCATACCGCGGTGAAAAGGCAAGGGGGTTTTGGGGGACAGTGCTATTCTTGTGGTTTTCCATGTTCCAAAACAAAATTAGGATTTCAATTTTCATGGTACAGCCGGACCAAACAAATGCCCCATCCCATAAAGAGATGGAGCCTGTATCAGTAAAGGGGATCCGGCACTGAAAAATCACTGAAAATACTGTTTTACCATATTCTCAGCCTGTCTCAGCCATTCCCTCCGTTGGGGCTCCGTGCTGTCTGCAACCACCCTGAACATCATCCGACCAAAGACAGTCACTCCGCAAAAATCAAAGATGCAATCTTTCCAAAGGCGGCCCAGCGGGTCGCCAAACGCTTCATTTTCCCTTTTTTCCGGAGTATTGGAGGTGTTAAATACGATTCCTGCTTTTGCTTTCAAAAGTCCGATGGGAAGCCCTCCCCCATTATCGTCTTCCGGAAATGTGTAGGCCACTTTTTCCCTTAACACCCGGTCAACCCAGCCTTTTAGAACAGCAGGGGGCTGTCCCCACCAGTTTGGATGAATGATCACGATCCCGTCCGCTTCTTTGATCTCCTGCTGGTGAAGCTTTACCAGGTCATCTTTTACATCATCGCTGACTAACTCATTTGCAGGTATGACGGGGTTGAACTTTTCACCATATAAGTCATGAAACATGACCGTATGTCCAAGTTCCCTTAACGTATCAACCACGGTCTCTGCAATGGCTGCATTAAAACTCTTTTCATATGGGTGTCCTAAAATAACAGATATTTTCATTGTCTTCCTCCTTGATCTCATCCATCCTTACTGCGCATGTGTTTCTATGGCCCGTATCGCCTCTTCCCTGGTCATCAGCATATCCCTTTCATATCCCCGTCTGGCCTTGTCCCCGTCATAAACCTGATCCAGGGCCTGTTCATACTCCTTTTCCCCCATCCGTACTCCCTCCCATTCATACACATACACCAGATTCCCATTTGCATCAAACTCCCTTGGCGTATCCAGGGCACCGCGGTAACCGGAGGCGATCTGGGTCAGGCGGCCCTTCTCCATACGGTAGACCAGGTCATAATAGTAATCCATGTTTCCCTCTGAATTACACAAAAGTCCGCCTCTTTCAATATAAGAAAAATACAGCCTGTTCAGAGATGTTTCATTTATACCATCATCCCCATAGCTGACAATGCTGCAGCCCATGGCTTCACAGCACCCCACTTTCACCAGCTCCGGTATCGTGTCATCATCTATATAGATCAGACTGTAACCATCCCACCCGTTATCATCCAGCTGCTGCAGATGGTCGATATACGCCTGCTTCCAACCGGACGTTGCCCGGGTATCTGACTGGGTGTCTGGCTGTGCATCTGCCTGGGCGTTCGGCTGTGCATCTGTCTGTGCATTACCGCGGCCCACTCCCATGAACCCCAGGATGGATCTGACCGTTTTCTCTGCAACAGCAGAATTGGCAGCATCCGTCACCCCTCTCTGCAGGGTAAATGAGCCCTGTGCATTTCCGCTGTAGATCCTTGCCTCTGAATACCCGGTTCCCATCTCCGCCCCGGACGCGGGTGTATAGCTGCATATGGTAATTATATCATCATAACCGTCATTGTTGTAATCGGGAAATGAGACGGCCTCCACACGGTTGAAGGACTCCTCTGCACGGATATTATCCCCATACATGCCCTCCAGGGTCTGGGTGACACGGCCGTCCTTTTGTATTTGAAACACAACGTCCGACTGGGGATCCCGGTCCACATCCGGCCCATAGGAAACAAAAGTCACCCGGCCGAGAGGAGCCAGGTCCAGTTCAAACGTCTGGTCCGGAATCGGCCTGCCGTCACCGCTATCTGTTCCACCAGCCGCTGTCCCTCCATTTAACGGACTGCCTTCCGGCTGGTCCTGCTGCCATGGGTCCTGCTGCCGGTCCTCCTGCTGTGTATTTATATTAATCTCCTGCTGTTGTTCTGCACTTGTATCCGTATTCTCCGGCTGCTGTATCCCTTCCTCATGTCCGCAGCCGGCCAGCATACTGCATAATGCAATACTGAACAGCGTGGTCCGCCATCTTGTGATCCTGTGTTCCATCTTCCTTCCTCCCCTTCGGCGTCCTTCACGCCATGTATGTTTGTTGCATGTATCTTTTATTGTATGTACGTTCTGTATCATGATAGCATGGAAATGTATCAAAGTTGCATCACAAAATCGAAATATTTGATTGCCATTTTCTTACAAGTTTTTAAGTATTTTCTAAATAATACCGCAGACGCTAAACGAACCGGCCTGTTAATCTCCCCCTCTTGTAAAAGAGATGCTGGACCCCTTGTGAACAGTATGTTATACTTATTAACAATGAACATGCCTGAAAAACAAGACCTGATCATGAAATGAACATATCAAATCAGAAAGACAGCTTTGGCTGCAGAAGGCAATTTTTATGAAGCGATTTTTCAAAGGCGGGCTTATCTCTTTATTCTTATTACTCTTTCTCTTCAGCGGGGTTACGATCCACACTCTGCTCCAATCCCAGACCAACGGACGGCTTATTAATTATGTGGGTATTGTCCGCGGTGCCAGCCAGCGGCTCATCAAACTGGAGATTTCCGATCAGCCCAGTGATGAGATGATCGAATATCTGGACGGCATCCTTTCGGAACTGCAGGGCGGGGAGGCAATATACGGCCTTCCGGACCCCGGCGATCCTGCCTATCAGATGGAGCTGGCAGAGCTGGAGCTGATGTGGACTCAGATCAAGTCCGAGATCGCCGCCAACCGCAGCGGGTCCGGCGACAGCACAAAGCTCCTTGCTCTAAGCGAGGATTTTTTTGAGCAGGCCAACCGCACGGTCTTTTCCGCGGATGCGTATTCGGCACGGCAAATGCGGTTCCTGTTAAGCGTATGTCTTGTAATGATCGGGATCATGTCCCTTACCTGGATCTTTATCTTTTGGGCAAACTCCAAGAATCTGCTGAGACTTGAGGTCCAGAACAAAAAACTCAGTGATCTGACCCAGCGGGATGCCCTTACCGGTGTCTATTTGATGAACGCCTTCAAGGAAAAGGCGCAGCTGCTCCTGGACAGTCTGCCGGACAAGTTTGCCATTGTCTATACGGATTTTTCAGACTTCAAATATATTAATGATGTGTTTGGATATGATTACGGAGATCTCCTGCTGTCCGAGTACGGAGCAATCCTGCAAAAAGGACTGCGTGAACATGAATTATGCGGCCGCGTATCGGCGGACAACTTTGTGCTCCTTCTCCATTATAAAGATAAAAGTGAGATTGGAAAGCGCCAGTCAGAGGCAGATTTGGAGATCCTTCAATACATGAGCACGCTTCATGACGGCCAGCTGCTGCCCACCAGCTGCGGCATATGCTGTGTGGAAGATGTTGTTGAGACGCTGAATATCGATGGGCTGTTAGACCGGGCCAACTTTGCAAGAAAAACAGTCAAAACCGGCGCCAATCAGAATTACGCTTATTATGATGAAAGCATTCGCAGCCATCTTTGGGAAGAAAAGGATATTGAAAACAGGATGCTGACCGCCATTGAAAACCGGGAATTTACTGTCTACTACCAGCCAAAGGTGGACCTTGCAACCGGTAAGATCGGCTGCTCCGAGGCTCTGGTCCGCTGGCAGTCCCAGTCCGGAATCATCATTGCACCGGACCGTTTTATTCCTGTGTTTGAGAGAAAATATATGATCGACAGACTGGACCAGTATGTGTACGAGAATGTATGCCGATGGCTCCGAAGCCTGCTGGATTCAGGAATACAGGCACTTCCTGTATCCGTGAACGTGTCACGTCTTCAATTTTATGACCAGCATTTTGTTGATAAATACATAAGCATCCGTGACAAGTATTCCATCCCGCCCCAGCTTCTGGAAATTGAATTCACGGAATCCATGGTCTTTGACAACTCCGCCCTGCTCCTGCAAACCGTCAAGCGTCTCAAGGACGCCGGCTTCTCCTGCTCCATTGATGACTTTGGAAAGGGTTATTCCTCCCTGGGACTTTTGAAAAACCTGCCCATCGATGTGCTGAAGATCGATAGTTTCTTTTTTGAGGAAGGTCCGGATCAAAGCCGTGATCTTGCGCTGGTTGAAAGCATTGTATCACTGGTGAAAAAATTTAATATCCGGACTGTTGCCGAAGGGATCGAATCCATGGAACAGGTTGAATTTTTAAAAGGGATCGGCTGCGATTACATCCAGGGTTATGTGTTCTACCGCCCCATGCCCCAGCAGGAATATGAAGCGCTTCTTTCTGATCCTGTTTCATAGTAAAATCCTCCTGAAGATCCCCTGTTATAATGTCCACCCGGACGACTTCTGCCGGATGGTCCAAAAATGCCGATAGATTCCCGGCTTTGTTATTAACTCGTCATGGGAGCCCTGCTGACCGTCAGCAGGGCCGAGATCGCCGAATCAGTCCCCACATGGATCGAGGTGCCGTTACCGGCAATGTACTGGAGGGGTTCAAAAAAATGCTGGCATGTGTAGGTATATCTTGCCAGATTGCAGAGCATGTTAATAACCCTTTGCAAAGCCTGCAAACCGGGATTTATAACCGCCACCATACAGTATCATTTCTGGCATATTCTTTGAAACCGCATCCTGTTAGAATTCTTTGCGATGAAGCGCCGTCAACATCTGTTTCAGCAATAATGTGCTTGACTTTGTCCTGCTGCAGAGCCCAATTACAAAATGCCTGAACCGTTTCTGTCATATAACCGTTATGCTCAAATTCACGCCCTAAGCCATAGCCTATTTCAACTTCTCCGTCACTGTTAGGAACATCCTTAAAATCAATCGATCCAACTACACAATGATCCGTCTTTTTAGTAATAAACCAAAAAGTGTGCCATAGGTAATTGTCCGGATCCTTTTTAGCTTTTTCTGCTTGTCCGCATACAATCTCACGAAATAAGCCCTCCATTGGCTCCGCCTTGTATGAGCATAGCAATTCCTTTTCAAGTTCTCCAATGCTATGCGTCCATAGCTCAAGCTGCTCTGGGGTAAGTGCAATAATATTAAGCCGCTCTGTTTCGATTCTCATTATTATCCCTTCAATAAATTCAATTTGTCGTGTATGCCCTATTTGCCTAATGCGTATAGACGCATAACCAGCTTTTCTCATTCTAATATTAGCGCATGGAAATGTCAATCAGCTCATTTCATCTCATTACTTCATTCTTCTGTTCACAATCCTGTCTGGTCGCTTAGACACCATCTTGCCTCCCCCTCTATCCCCAAAAAAGGATCCGCCGCACCAATCTGGTACAGCAGACCCTCTCTCTTCCGTTCAATTATCAGTTTCTGGAATCCCTTACTTTTAAACCGGTCTGGTCACATAATTTTTATCCAGATAGATCTGGCAGGAACCTCCGTACCGCCCCTGGGTGAACTTTGTGGCGCGTATGGAATGGGGCAGACCGGCCGGGATGTACACTGCACAGGGGGATGTGAGATCATAGGTATCATTTCCCAGTGTGATCTGGAATTCCACAACATCCTCATCCCCCAGGATCAGATACATCTCATCCCCTTCGTGGGTATGCGGATTGGCCTTCGGCCCTGTACCGGCTTCCACGATCTTCACCTGGCGCTCGGTTGCCAGAAACAGGGTTGGGCATACCCAGGCATTGGCCTCCGGCACCAGATCTCCGTTCATCAGGATTGGAAAGCCTTTGTCCCCCACGGAACCTTCGTGGTCCGGAAGACTCTTCACCCACTGGATGTCGCCTACGATCAGATGTTCCGTATTCTCAATCCGCATCGGATGCTCGGGTACCGGCTTTGTCACGTAATCCCTGGAAAGGTAGATCTGACAGGATCCCCCGTAGGTCCCCTCGGTAAAACGTGTGGGACGGATGGAATGTGGAAGCCCCGCCGGGATATAAACCGCACTGGGTGATTCCAGGTAATAGGTGTCGTCCCCCAGCGTAATGCAGAATTCCACAGCCCCCTTTTCTCCCAGGATCAGATACATCTCATCCCCTTCATGGATATGCGGGTTGGCCTTTGCGCCTGTGCCCGAAGCCACGATCTCCGACTGGCGCCCGGTGATCTGGAATACGGTTGGGCACACCCAGGCATTGGCCTCCGGCACCAGTTCCCCGTTCATCAGAATGGGAAATCCTTTCCCTCCCACAGAACCTTCATGATCCGGCAGGGAATCCACCCAGCGTATACCTTTTATGATCAAATGCTCATACTGTTTTTTCATTCCTGTTTTCCCCCTTTATATATTCCTTGCCACTTCATATGCATCCCATATGGCGTACATGATATTGTGAACCCGGCTGGAATCCCCCACATTGTAAAGTTCCCGGTCCATGTTCTTCACTGCCTCATACAGCCGGTTCTCGGACCGGTATCCCACGGCGGAGATCACTGTGTCTGCTTCCAGCTGTGTTATTCCACCCTCTTGCTCTACTGACGCAATACGGTCATGGATGGAGGTAACCCGGGCGTTCTTTAAAATCTTTACCCCATGATACTTCAGAAGATCCAGGAGCATGGAATAGTTCATAAACGGCAGGGCCTTGGGTCCGCCCAGAATCTCCGGAAGCATCTCCACCACGGTCACCTTTTTCCCCTGCTTTGCAAGCCACAGTCCTGTCTCGCATCCTACCAGGCCGCCGCCGATCATGACCACATGTTCTCCCGGGACCACACGGCCCATCAGCACCTCATCCGCCGTCACGGCCGCGGACAATTCTTCCCGGCAAAGCCGGATGGGAACGGACCCGGTTGCGATGACCACCACATCTGCCGGAAACCGCTCCACTTCCCCGGCATTCATCTCCTGTCCCAGACGCACCTCTACGCCGGCCAGTTCCAGCTGCCGTTCATACCAGCGCACCAGCTGATGGTCATAGCGCTTAAATTCCGGCATGCCGCCGGGGATCAGGTTGCCGCCCAGACAGCCGGACTTTTCACACAGGATCACTTTGTGCCCTCTTGCGGCGGCTACCCGGGCGCACTCACAGCCAGCCACGCCTCCGCCCACGATCAGGACGGTTTTCTTTCTGGCCCCGGGGGTGATCCCATAAATCATCTCACGCCCGCAGGCGGGATTCACCGCGCAGGACACAGGAGCCTTGGAAATTCTTCCCAGACATCCTTCATGGCATCCCAGGCAGGGCCGTACCTCGTCCAGACGGCCTCTGCGCAGCTTCTCCGGGTAATCCGGGTCGGCCAGAAGCTGGCGGCCGTATTCCACGATATCGCAGGATTTTCCCAATGCCTCCACGGCAATATCCGGGTTCTCCATCCGGCCCGCCAGGATGATGGGTACATCCACCTCTTTTTTCAGGATCTCACCAAATGGCCGGTACATTCCTTCCTCCTCAAAATACATGGGCGGATGGTTCCAGTACCAGGAATCATAAGTTCCGGCATCTACATTCAGAGCATCGTAACCGGCGGATACCAGGAACTTTGCCGCCTGGATCCCCTCATCTATATCCCGCCCGGCCTCATCATAGACTTCACCCGGAAGGGCTCCCTGACGCAGCCCCTTCATGCAGCTCTTTAAACTGAAGCGCAGGGACACGGGGAAATCCTGACCGCAGGCATGCTTGATCCCGCGGACAATATCCGTGGCAAAGCGCAGACGGTTCTCCAGGCTTCCGCCGTACTCATCCTCCCGATGGTTATAGAGAGCGATGGCGAACTGGTCCAACAGGTATCCCTCGTGGACCGCATGGATCTCCACGCCGTCAAATCCTGCCCGCTTGGCGATGACAGCGCCTTTTATAAAATCGTTTGTATACTGCCGGATTTCCTCCCTGGTCATCTCACGATGGATGAGAGACGGATCAAACCGGTTCTCCTGGGCGGACGGCGCAATACAGTTTTGAACCATGCCGGGCATAGTACTCCTTCCTGCATTAGCAGTCATCTGCAAAAAGATCTTGGCCCCATAGGCGTGGATCCTGTCATTCATCTGGTTCCCGTTATGTACAAATGCCTTGGGGTTCTTGGTTACGCACGGAATACCCGGTGAGCCAATGCCCTCTACATCCACATTCACGGTACAGACACCTGTAATGATCAGACCGATGCCGCCTTTCGCCCGCTCCACATAGTAATCCTGGAGTCTCTGGTTAAAGGCAAAATGTGGGTCCGCATAGCCGATGGGCCCCATGGGAGCCATGGCCATCTTGTTCTTCAGCTTACATTTGCCAATATACGCTGGTTCAAATAAAGCCTCATACGTGGTTTTCATTTTGCTGTCTCCTTTCACATATCATTGTTCGCCGAACATGTTATCTGAAATGAAGTTTAACAGACTGACAGGAAAATGTCAACGCTCTTCTCTTGTTTTTTTCAACTTTTTATACTAGAATAATCCATAAGCGTCTGACGCCCACAAGGAAGATGGAGGATGGAACATGGAAATGACCAACCGGCAGAAACAAGCCATGACAACAAAACGAAAATTATTGTACACCGCATATGAGCTGATCCGCGAGGAGGGCTACCCTGCCCTGACCATCCGCAGGCTCTGTGAAAAAAGCGGCGTTTCCACCGGAGCATTTTACCACCATTACTCGTCCAAGGAGGATCTGATCGCCCAGGGCTTTGCATCCTATGATGAGGGCCTGAGCGAATTTTTAAACTCATACCATGAAAAGGACCCGGTCAAGGCCATCCGCCACATTGTGCTGAGCCTGAATCAGTACATATTTGACAACGGGGCGCAATTTGCCAAAGAGCTTTATATCTCCCAGCTTTCCATCAGGGACAATTATATTACCAAAAAAAGCCGTTCCTACTATCAGGCGGTCCTGGGATTTGTGAGGCAGGCTGTGGATGAGGGACTTATCACCCCGCCCGCCCAGGCCACGGGTTCCGGCTGCGGCAGCATTTCCATGGATTCTGAAGAGATCACGGATTTTTTGCTTCGGATCGGCCGCGGAACCATTCTGGACTGGTGTCTCCATGACTACACCTATGACCTGATGGAACAGTCTGCAAAGGATCTGGACTTTATTCTAAATCAACTCACGGCCGGTTCACTGTAAGACTGGTCCAAAGTTCCCGCGGCACTGGTAAAAGCGTTTGAGCTGCCCGCTCCATGGACAAACAAAGGCCGGGATACACAAGGGGATCATAAATCCGCCTGTATATCCCGGCCTTTTGCATAGACCGTTTTATGGCTGACAGTCCTGTCAATGCGGCCTGTCAATGCGCCTTATCCACCACGACTCCTGGTTCATATTCCGGCTGTCCGGTACAAAAGACCCAGTTGACATAGGGCATACTGATATAGCCGTACATTAGCAAAAGGAGGCATATCCCCAACACTGTTTTGCGCGAACGGGCAGGGCGGGCGATCAATAAAACCGGGATCATAAGGATCAGGGCTGCAAAGGGGAAATTGATATGTGTCTCCTTCCAATGTTTTGTGGCCGTCTTCGGAACCTCAAATACAATGATCCGGTAAAATAAAAGATATGTAATATAAAAGGCAAGGGGACAGAATATGTATACCAGACCTTCTTGTCTTATATCAAATAACTGCCATGCCGCCACCGCAAGCACAACTCCGGCGATATTCATCAGTTTCAACATCAGCCTTACACGCCTGATCCATAACGGTGATTGATAAAAACGCGGGTGTTTTGCCCAAATCCTTTCAGTCACTTCGCCCTGGTCCTGTTTTACAGTCACCTTTCCCTCACGGATGGATACATCCTGCAGTGTAATGGGGATTCCTCTCATCTCAAAGAATTTCAGCAGTTCAGCGCTGCAGCTTATAATACAGCAGTAAAAGCAAACCGCCGGCAAAGAAACCCGCGGCCATTATATAGCCAAACAAAACTGTCTCATTTCCATTTAGGTCAGAATAGATAATAATAGGTAAAAAGATAAAGGCAGCCGCAAACATCAGAACGGCTATGAGTATCAGTGGCTTATTTCCACGAACAATGATCGTATCCATTCCGGTCATCCTTTTTTATGGACAGGACTTCTGGGGTAAAAACCCTGGAGGTCCTGTCCTTATTCACTATTAGTAGTTTACCACTATTTTATATAAACAACAAGTTACGCCAGGGTAATGATATCCATATTCCGTAAAATAATAATGGCATCCATCATCCCCGCCCAATATGCAAGGGATGTTTTCTCCATATTCATCCCATCCCTCTCTGCCAGCAGTTGATCGATCACTATCTTTATATCCGGATCCAGATTTAATGCATCATAGATCCGTTCCATGGAACAGGCTGACTTTGACAATTTCCTGTATGCTGCGTCCTCACTCAGCAGTCCTTCAATCGTCCTCTCCATCCGTTTATCTGCGATCACCTTCAGCACATCCATCAATTCATCATTCATTTATGTTTATTTTTTCCCTCCATCAATACACTTTTATTAATAATGCCCATTGGTGGTGTGTATTTGCCCTGTGTCAGAACACCTTACCTAAGGCGGCCCGCAGCAGATCCATGTCAATGGGTTTTGCCACATGGGCATTCATCCCTGCCTCCAATGCCGCCTGGACATCTTCCGCAAAGGCATTGGCTGTCATAGCTATGATCGGTACCTCCTTTGCATCCCTACGGTCCAGGCTGCGGATTGCGCGGGTTGCTTCATATCCGTTCATTCCAGGCATCTGGATATCCATCAGTATGGCATCATAGGTCCCTGGTTCTGCTGATCGGAAGGCTTCAACCGTTCGGACTCCGTCTTCCCTGCGTACACAGGAGGCCCCTTCCATATAAAGGAGTTCGCGGAGGATTTCAGCATTGATCTCATTATCCTCGGCCACCAGAAAGCGGCGTCCGGTCAATAGGTCCGTCATCTTGGAATCAGAGGTCTCTCCCTTGTCCGCGTTCACGTTTAAAGAAGGTTCTGCCTTTTCAAACTCCAGTTCCACGGTAAATCTGCTGCCCTGTCCGATCCTGCTCTCCACTGAGATTTCGCCTCCCATTATATCAACCAGTCTCTTTGCAATGCTTAACCCCAAACCGGTGCCTTCGATCTGTGCCGCTGCCTGTTCCCGGGTAAATGGTTCAAAAATATGCTTCAGGAATTCTCCGCTCATTCCAATTCCCGTGTCCTGCACGGTAAACCGGTACCGTATATCCGCCTGCGTATGATCCGTTGCAGGTTCTTCCGCCTCTGCATCCGCCCCTGCATCCGCCGGTGCATGATCAGGCGCAAACTCTTCCACAAAAAAATCCACCCTGCCGCCAGCAGGGGTAAACTTAATCGCGTTGCTCAACAGATTGATCAGAATCTGATTGATCCTCAGTGAGTCACCGTAAAAAGCGGTATGGGAAACCTGCTCCAGGCAAACAGACAGCCGCACGCCCTGCTCCCTGGCCTGGGGGATCAGGATCGCAGTCAGCTGGTCCACGATATCGGGAAGCAGAAGCTTCATATGGTTCAGTGATATCCTGGACTGCTCGATCCGGCTCATATCCAGCACATCATTTACCAGGCTTAGTAAATGCCTGCTGGATACAGTAATCTTTTGCAGGCAGTCCTCCAGCCTCTTCCTGTCATCCATATGAGCAAAAGCCAGGGTCGTCATGCCCACAATGGCGTTCATGGGGGTGCGGATATCATGGCTCATGGCGGATAAGAAATTACTTTTTGCCTCATTGGCCGCCTCCGCGTTGGCCAGAGCGTTTTCCAATTCCGTTTTCACCTTGCGCTCCTCAGCGATCATGTCCGTAACATCCGCCCGGACCACACAGACCGTATCATGATTCCTGTTACCCCAAAGCATACTGAACTGTTTATACCTGAGACCATTTTCGCATTGGCAGGCTGCTACAAAATCATATCCAGACGGCTCCTGTTCCAGCCGGTTAAGGATCCAGCGGATCTGAAACTGATCCTGCACATCCTTTACGGATTCAGACACGATATCGTGATCAGTAAAGATTCCAACCGCTTCCTCATAATTCTCTATGGTGTCAGGGAGCAGGTTTTCCAGGACCATGTTTCTGGTGTACATGGTAACGCTCCCGCTGCTGATATCCAGCAGTCCCATGAGTTCAAATGTATATGCCATCATGTGCAGCAGCCCCTGCTGTTCCCTGACAGAATCCGTGATATCCGTACACACCATGCAATAGCGCTCCAGGAGAGGTTCAATGGAGGCAATGGTCATGTTCTTTATGCGGATATCCCCATGATTTGCCGTGGAAAAGGTAATGGTATAGGGACCTTTCTTTAATCTTCTGCGCATTTCTTCCGCATCCAGCGCATATACAAACTGTCTGCTGTCCTTTGGCAGCACTACAGAATCTGCCATATTTGCCGCCTGACCCGAATGAGAACCTTCAAGAGGCGGAATGTAGGAAGCGCCTTTGTAATAAGCCAGTATCCTGTAGGAATCATGGAGAAGGTCCACATCCACCACAAAGTCATGGCTGGTCACAGAAAGCTGATGGAAGATCCGTTCCGATATGTTTTCTTCCGTGATGTCGGTAACCGTAAGGATTCCTATGACCTCCCCCGCCTCCGGCCCTGTGAGAAGATTCACTTTGAACTGGACGAAACGCCCGTATTTCTCCTCCGGCAGCTGGATGAAGCATTTCATCACCTGCTCTGTTTTATTCTGGGAGTATGCTTCCAATAGAGATTCATTCATAAACATGTTTAAAAATGTTTCGTGATCCTCTTTATCTGTGATCATCCCCGCAAGCCCCTGAAAAAAAACATCCCGGCTGGTCCCAAACCGCTTCACAAGAGCGGAATTTGTGGAATCCCTCATTTCCACAACACGGTCCCGGGAAATATTACTGTGCCCCAGGATCAGTTCATTGGCTCCTGTCTTATGATAATGCTCCAGAAGTTGCTCATCGTACCGGCGCCGCAGCTGTTCCTGCTCTTTGACCGTCTTGGTGATATCCGTGTACACAATGTAGATCCGGAGGATGTCATCCGTTGAAGGCAGCATGGACAGCATACTGCTGGTCCAGAGATAAGTTCCATCCTTCCGCTGCATACGTGCGATCAGTTCGCATGACCCTTTTTTGCTCTTTAAAAATTTATTTAGCTTACGCAGATTCTTCTTCACGTCCTCGGGATGGATATTTGCAAAGATATCTTCATCATACAGGCGTTTCGCCTCCTCCACGGTCCGCTGCATCATGGCTGCAAAGCCCGGAGAAATAAATTCCAGCTTCATGGTCCCGTCCGGACTATATGCCATCATGGAAATCCCCCCGGGGAACTGTTCTACAATGCTTCTAAAGTAAAGATCCAGACGTTCTTTATCCCTTCGGGTCTGGACTATCTCAGTGACATCCCTTACGTATTTTACATAAGCAGGAATGCCGTTCCAGTCAGTCTCAATGGAACGGGTATAGGTGATCCGCTCAGTTCCGTCTTCTTTAATCTCATACTCTTCGCCTTCCATCCTGCCAGCCATAATGCCGCAGAATCCGCAAGGCGCCTTTTGGTGATGGAGGGCAGCATAACATTTTTCGCCAAGACAGCCAGGCGCTGGTGAAAGTATGCTGTCGGTTTCATTGACATAGAGCAGTTCAAAGGTATCCTTTGCAATGACATAGATGCTGTCCGCGGTTTCGTTGGTGATATTCTGATATAAGCGGCTTTCCGAGGACAGCCCTGTGAACACGGCATAGAACATGGCGGCCACAGAGGAGGATTTAATCTGCCGTCCATTTAAGTGAACCCAGATCAGACGGCCGTCTTTGTGGCGCATCCGGTAAGATACATCTAAAGCCTCCCCCCTTTCCAGCGCTTTTGCAGCGGCTGCCATTACCCGGTCCCGGTCAGCCTCATAGATGACATCCAATGCATCGTTTTTAGCCATTTCATTGTATTCTTCCCTGGTGTGGCCGGAGATTTCCATAACACCGTCCGAGAAATAGACGGGGACAAAGCGGCCCTCCCTCACCTCGTAGCTTGCGATTCCGCCCGGAATGGAATTTACAAGGTGGTCCAACTCCTGTTCCAGCAGCTTTTGTTTGCTGATGTCAGAGATATACTCAATATGTGCCGGGCGGCCGGCCCAGTCAATATCCTTTCCAACAAACCGATAGGTATGGCCGTTCTCAGGATCATAAAGTTCACGGAGCGCGGATTCCTCCTGTCCAACCCTTCCTGACGGACAGGTAGGACAGGGACTGTCATATCCAAACGCCTGATAACAGGTCAAAGGGCTGTCCTTTCCCTTTTTGGATATTCTGGAACGCGCAGCTTTATTTGCATAAAGAAGCTCCCGGTTGTCCAGAGAACTGATAATAATGGTTGTTGGTGAATGATCCAATATGGACTCTAGCTGGTCCATGGAAATCCCTGTATCCTTTGTCATTGCTGGAATACTCCTCTCACGCCGTCCGGGCTGAATCACTGCAGATTTTATTTCCCTATGTTCACATACATAATAATGCTTCCAGTATACCAAATTTTATTGGGAATAGCAACGTTTTACAAGTAACCGCAATCATGTTATACTTGCTATGGTATATTAAATAGTTAAAACGAGGTGAATACGTGAAAAATGATATGGAACGGTGCCAAATTGTATATGATGTTCTGAAGACACATATACAATTTGGCGCCTATCGCTTTGGCGATGTTCTCCCCACAATGGAAAACAACACTGAAAACTTCCTTGTATCACTGGATACCATACGCAACGCTTATCTCCAGTTGGAACAGGAGGGATATGTTACCCTGTCCCAGAATGTGGGGTCAACCGTCATTAAGGATTACGGGGAACAGGAAATAGAACAGCATGTCCAGCTTTTCTTTTCCCCTAGAAAGAGCGCATTGATCGATCTGAGCAGATCTTTGCGTCCGCTCTTTACCAATGCCCAGTGGATCGGCCTGAAAAATGCCCCAGGGGAGATTTACACCAATATGATGGAACGAAAGAGGAATCATGGCCTGCAGCCTTTTATAGCATTTAACCATATGATGCAGGCATACGACTCCCTGGGCAACGACCTACTTACCCGGCTCCTCTGGCAGGTCTATATGTTCTTTGAAGCTCCTTTTTTATGTGTGCCGGACAATCCATGGTGTGATTATGCCGTCAATGAATTTGCCCCCCGGTCCCTGGACTTTTGTCTTAACCAGGACTGGGACCCTCTCAGGGAATTGATCTGTCAGGCCCAGGATTTCCTGTCTGTGTCCTTATGTGAATTTTATAAGGAACGGATCACACTGCCGCCGCAGGATGAGATTTCCTTTACTTGGAATTCCTATAAAAAGGCGTCACAGATCTGCTATTCCCTTGCCATGGACCTGCTGATCGACATCAGCCTTGGTCGTTATCCGGTGGATACGCTGCTGCCCTCCCTTAACAGACTGTCCAAAGAGAGGAATGTGTCTGTGAGCACAGTACGCCGCACCCTCTCCCTGCTCAACGGCGTTGGCGCGGTCAAGTCCATGAAACGAATCGGAACCAAGGTCCTTCCTTTTCATGAGACGGCGGGTAACTGCGACTTTGATAACCCGGTGGTCCGCAAACGTCTCTTGGATATGGCGCAGAGCCTGCAGATCTTAACACTGTCCTGTAAAGAGGTTTCAGAACTTACAATATCATCCTTAGATGCTGAACAAATGCAGAAAAGCATAGAATTCCTGACTACAATGGAAGCGCGTCAGATGTATCATCTTATTGCTTATGACGCCCTTGACCTGTTAAGGCAGTTTGCCCCCTACCGGGCGGTCCGTACCGTTTACAGCGAGCTTTTAAAGCAGCTCTTCTGGGGATATGGCCTGCGCAGTATGTGGAAAGAAGATGAGGGACAGACCGATTTCTGTCTCTCATATTATAAGACCTTACTCCAGTCCCTGAAAGACAGGGATCCCATCCGTTTTTCCGGTGATCTGGAAGCACTCATGATCCATGAGTTCCGTCTTGCAATCACTAAACTGGTCCGGCTGGGAATCGGAGAAGCAGAAAGACTTCTGATCCCTGACCTTTAGGTAAAGTTACCTGACCCTGGAACAAAAGGCTTGTGCACAAAGGCTTGTACGCAAAGCAAAGAACTCTTTCAAATCTTAGGAAAGGAAGAAATGATTAAAATACCAAACCAGGCCAATCTAAAGTTCCAAATGATGACAGATAACTCACTGCACCCCAACAACCATAATAAAAACAGCAAGAATCTGCAGCATCCTGGACACCAAGACACCCCTTGCTATTTTTTATTTCTTTTGTTATACTTATGGCAATAATTAGGTATGTGAACATAGAATTGCAGTTTTTAGGACGGGTGGCCAAACAATGAATATCAAAAAAAGATACAAACGAAGGGATTCTGATCCGCCGCAGTTGTCAGGAAGAACATGTCCTGCAGGAATCGATTTATTAAAGGTCGGTGTTATCTGCTGTTTGTTGGATGACTCCTTAACAATTTTATGGGGGAACTCCGGCTTTTTCCGCCTTACAGGATATACAATGGAAGGATTTTATCATCTCTTCTCAAGTCTGGAAGAGTACTACCGTCCGTTTCCCGATGATTTCACAGCAATACGCCATGAGGCGGCTCAGGCAGCCTCCACAGGTGATCCTAATCTTGATATGACCATCCGGCTGCCCCGGAAGGCAGATGGTTTTTCCTGGGTACGCCTTCTGGGGACCATAACCGCGGATCCGGCAGCAAGGAGCCCGGTGCTCCAATTGGAATTAGCCGATGTAAACGCGCTGGCCTTTGAAAAAGAAGAACAGGCCCGGCTATGCCAACAGCAGCACCATTGCTTCCAATCGGTGCTGGATACATACGAAGGAAATGCCTATGTCAGTGATATGGATACATATGAGCTTCTTTATCTGAATCATACTTCCTGCGAGGTTCTTGGCATGCCGGCAGCGAAAACAGTTGGCCGTAAGTGTTATGAAGTGATCCAGGGACGTACCTCCCCCTGCCCTTTCTGCACCAACTGCAAACTGAACAAAGATAATTTTTATAAGTGGGAGTTCTATAATCCCACTCTGGGCCGGACATTTATGATCAAGAATCTGGAGATCGGCTGGAAGGGGCACCGGGCACGGCTGGAACTCTCCCATGATATGTTCAGCGCGGAGTATAAACTGGCTAAAAAGGACCAGGAGCGGGATGCGCTGATCAACAGTGTCCATGGCGGATTTGCGCGGGTGGATGCCAGAGATATGAGGACAATCCTCTGGTATGGCGGCGGCTTCCTGGACCTGATCGGCTATACAGGGAATGAATTTGAGCAGGTGCTGCATTCCCAGTGTACCTACGTGCACCCGGATGATATTGTCCATATAACTGATATTATGGATCAGTCAAGGGTGACCGGAAAACCCACAGCGGCCGAAGGGCGTATTGTCACTTATCATGGCGCTCTCAAAATACTGGCACTGTCCTTCAGCTTTGTCAGTGCCCAGGACAGCTGGGACGGCATCCCCTCCTATTACAGCGTGGGCCTTGACGTAACCAAGGAGCGCATGGAGCAGGCGAGACAGAGGCAGGTGCTGGAGGATGCCTGTAAGACAGCCCGGATTGCCAGTGATGCAAAAACCAACTTCCTCTCCTCCATGTCCCATGATATCCGTACACCTATGAATGCCATCATAGGCATGTCGGTCATTGCACAGTCAAATCTGAACTCACCAGATAAAATACAGGACTGCCTTGCAAAGATCAACACCTCCAGCCGCCATCTGCTGAATCTGATCAATGAGGTTCTGGATATGTCCAAGATTGAAAGCGGGAAGATCGATCTGATATATGAGGAAGTCTCCCTTCCCAAGCTGATCGAAGATGTGATGGATGTATTCCGCCCTCTGGTAGCGGAAAAATATCAGACACTGCAGGTAAATGCCAATCGGGTCCGCCATGAACATGTGGTGACAGACAAGGGACGCCTGCAGCAGGTGCTTGTAAATCTACTCTCCAACGCCGTCAAATATACGCCTGAAGGCGGGAACATCGGGCTGCGGATCCAGGAAACCCCGTCTTTTGCAAAGGGCAAGGGACAGTATTCTTTCGTGGTCACCGACTCAGGGATCGGAATGCATGAGGACTTCATCTCCCATGTCTTTGAACCATTCTCCCGGGCAGATGACGCCAGGATCAACAATATCCAGGGCACCGGCCTTGGAATGGCGATCACACAGAATATCGTACGCATGATGAACGGCACCATCGAGGTGAAAAGCACTCCGGGAAAAGGCAGCCAGTTTGTGGTTGCCGTTACCTTTGATCTGTGCAGTGAGCCGGAAACAGATGACGGGGAACTGGCCGGACTGCCTGTTTTGGTGGCGGATGACGACCAGGCCATATGTGAAAGTGTTTCAGAAATCCTGAATGAACTGGGAATGCAGTGCAGCTGGGTTCTGTCCGGCAGGGAAGCCGTGGACCGTGTTGTTAAGGCCCATGAACAGTCGGATGACTTTTTTGCAGTGATCCTGGACTGGATCATGCCCGATATTGACGGTCTGGAAACCCTGAAGCTGATCCGCACAAGGGTTGGCCCGGATATGCCCATTATCATTATTTCCGCCTACGACTTTTCTGAGATTGAGGATAAGTTCCGGCTGGCAGGCGCAGATGCCTTTATCACAAAACCTTTATTTAAATCAAAAATAGTATATGCTTTCCAAAAATTCCGCAGAAACGACCGTTCTGAATCCCGGAGCGCCATGCACACACGGCCAAATGCTGCCTTAAACGGTAAAAAGCTTCTGCTGGCAGAGGATAATGAACTCAACCGCGAGATTGCAATGGAACTGCTTAAGGCCCATGGCCTTTTGATCGATACAGCGGATAATGGTCTCATGGCAGTGGACCGGTTTAAAACCTCTGCTCCCGGAGAATATGCCTGCATTCTGATGGATATCCAAATGCCCGTCATGGATGGTTACAAAGCAACAAGAGCGATCCGCGCCCTGGAACATGAGGACGCCCATACCATCCCGATCCTGGCCCTGACAGCCAATGCATTTGCATCCGATATAGGAAAAGCCCACAGTGCGGGAATGAATGACCACATTGCAAAACCCATTGATGTGGAACTGCTTATGGAAACTTTGGGGCGGTGGATCGGATAGAGCATGTAATTTCCTCTCATTCACGCCCCTCTCATTCACGCCCCGCTCAGACACATTCCCTCTCCGCCATCTGCTTCCCCATATAAACATTCCTCCTCTGAATTTTCAGTATTCTCTCGGAATCTCCTGGTGCTCAGATTTGCGAGGAGACTCCAAGAGTACTGCCATAGAGGAAGTTATCATACCATTATTCCCGTTTTGTCATGATCCTGTTTGAGAGATATTAATCATTCGTTTCTTTTTTGTCTGCCGGAAGAATATATCATATAAATTCCAATCAGCGATACGGTCCCACAGACTGCGGCTCCGGAAATCCCATTCATCAGCCTGGGATCCGGCTCTCTATCACCAAAAGACACAAGAAGGGCAGCCTGTAAAGACATCATTGATACCAGGGCATCTGCATAACCCACATTACGGACAGCGACCAAAAGCGGCGATTTCAGCCATGTGTCGGAAGAAACAAGCCCTTCATGGGGAGCGATAACAAGTATCTGGTCTTTCAGGCTCCTGTCCTTATCCTCCTTCACAGCCCGGCCCTGATAAAGATAACAGCCGTTTGTCCCAGCGAAGTCGGCGGCATCATTGACGATTTAATACACCCTCTATATTCTTTTTTTCAAAAAGAAAACGGCGGTCTGAATTTCTTCAAAACCGCCGCCTCTTTTTTTAAGAAGCAACACGAAATACCTCCGCAACGATGGTTTTTTCTTTCACCGTTATAGCGGTAGGAATTTTATAAATCTATGTAATTTATTTCATAGCTATATAATGTTGGTTTGAGTTATTTATGTAGGTTTTCTAAATATATCAATCGCATGGCTTGTTATACCTATTAAATCCATTCGCTCACAAATAGCGAAATGATACTTTAAATATAATTCAAAAGTATCTTGATTCATTTTATCTATGGCGTCACGCATAAGTAATGCGGTACCATCTGCTGCTACATAATGTAAACGATTTACAGAGAATACAGACATTATGTGATCAATATCTTCTTTACGAACAAGTTCAAATAAATCTTTTGGCTCAGATTTTGCAGCAAATGTTTTTGAATCGAGCAGACCATTTTTTATATATTCAGCAACATTGATATTGCCATGCATAAATCCTTCATCAAGGAGGCAGCCATCTGATATAACATAAGCAGCAAAAACAATTCCTCCCGGTTTTGTTACGCGAATCGCTTCCCTTAAAGCCTGCCGTTTATCTGTGACATTGTATAAATGATAAAGTGGTCCCAAAATCAGGGTAATATCATATGTGTTATCAGAAAAAGCAGATAAATTAATGGCATTACCTTGTGTAATAGTTATGTTTTCACCTGGTTGTGTATTTTTACGGAAGATTTCTATATTATGCTCTACTAATTCTACTGCATCAATAGCATGGCCTTGGCGAGCCAATGCATGTGAATACCTTCCTGTTCCAGCTCCGATTTCAAGTATATGATTGCCAGGTGTTACATATTTTTCAATGTAACGCATAGTGGTAAGAAATTCAACAGAGCCATGCTTTAATAGCAACCGTTTTTCCTCATCATAATTGCTATAAAAGTCAATTAAGTATTGATTTGATTGCACCTAACAAACCTCCTTTGCGTTTAATCTAGTAAAATTATATTTCTAAATGCCAATCAGGTTTTTCTTGCTTTATCAAAATGGATAATACGTTTATCACCATTTTTTGAGCGCTATCTTTATCCAGCTTCATTTTCTTTGTTGCCGTAAGAACAGCAATACCATGAGAGTATAAAAATAAATCCAAAAAAATTGTTTTTGCTTTTTCTAATCTGATTCCGATAGATTCAGAAAAGTCATTAGCTCTTTTTTCATTATCTTCTTCTTTATAAAAATCTGTTGCTTTTGACATATTTAAGTCCATATCATCTATGAACAAAAACTTAAATAAATAGGTTTCATCTTGAGCAAATTCAATGTATGATAGTGGGTAAACTAAAGAAGAATTGATTTTTTCCGAATCACGATAAAATGTAACAAACTGTTCATAGTATTTATACGCAAAATTAAGAAAATCCTTTTTTACTTCATCCATATTTTCATAGCAAGTGAAAATTGGTCGAGTAGAACATTGCAATTTATTGGCAATACTTCTTGCGTTTACCGTTTCAAAGCCGGTTTCTTTTGTGATTTCTAAAACAGTATTCAATATCTTTTCTTTTGTTATTTTTGCTTTTGGTGGCATATTAGTTTCTCCTTCCAGCTTTCGCGTCACTTATGTTGTATAACTACTGTTGCATAACATAAGTGATTTGTCAAGCATATATTGAAAATTGATACTTGTTTACGTTAAGCCAACTTGTCACGAAGCTATGTAATAGATTTTGGGGAAATAAATGACATTCCGGCTCTTCGGCCGGAACGTCAAACATCTGCTTGTTGGGGAACCTCCCCAAACCCGGCTTCGGGCCAACATGGCCCGAAGAGTCAGCATCGCTTCGCTCCTTATATTGGCTTGAGGCCATAAAATAGCAGAGACTCATTATAATCCCCTGCTATTTTTGTACTAACATAATAAATTGATTTTTTGAAAAACTCTCAACGTCATTGAGAGTTTTTATCCTCATCCACCATTTCCGTTAATTCCTTAAGTTTCTTTTGTAAGATTTCCTTGCTGATTAGTTTCGTCCGATATTCGGAAATCATGGTTGGACTCATGTTCCGGCTCGGGGCATATTCAACAACGTCCTCGTCCTTGCTCTTGCAAAGAATAATGCCAACGCTGGGATTTTCGTGGGGCTTCTTTACATCCCGGTCTAACGCTTCCAGATAGAACTGCATTTTTCCCAGGTATTCCGGTTTGAAATCATCAATTTTCAACTCAATTGCAACAAGGCATTGTAGTTCCCTATGAAAAAAGATTAAATCCGTATAATAGTCGTTCTTTCCTACTTGAAGATGATATTCTTCTCCCATAAAAATAAAATCCCTGCCAAATTCCAGTAAAAACTTTTTCATGTTCTTCAAAATGGCCTTTTTCAAATCATATTCCCTATAAGGCTCTGGCAGATCTAAAAACTCCAACATATACATGTCCCTGATTATGTTCGCAGGCGCAGCCTGGGATATGGCGGAAGGCGCCTTACCGTCTGATAGCATTAAACGCTCATAATATCCGCTGATCATTACATTTCAGAAAAATGAAATACCGCTCTTTGAAAGAACGGTAGAAGTTGCAGGTTGGTAGTCCATTTTTATTGTAATCCTTTGTACACTGAAGCAAGTATTGCAATAAACAGAACGCCGATTATATCTGTGATCGCCTGAGCCCCATAGATCGCCAGCACACTGTAAGCCGGTTTTACCAATGCCGGAAGGATCAAGAGAACGGGCACATACAAGCATTTACTGAACGCAGATACAAGCAGGGATTGTTTTTTCATCCCTCCGGCAATAAAGGACTGGATCAGCGTGGACTGCACACCGGAGAACAGCATGCCAAAGACATAAATTCGGATCAGGTTTTTGGAAACCGCGATCACCTCACCGCTCTCCGTAAACATTTTGGAAAAGCTTCCGGGAACAGCCATCAGAAGCAGCCACAGGACCGCAGCGTAAACGGTTGTTATAACAATGGAACAGATAATGGCCTAGCGGACCCGGTCTTGTCTCCCCGCGCCGTAATTATAGCTTATAACCGGCTGCAGGCCCTGGCAGAAACCATTGACCGGCTGCCGTATAAAGGAGGAAGTCGCGGTAACGATCGTTCCCACGGAGATTGCAAGCGTGGCCCCGTCAATGGCAAAGCCGGACAGCGCGGCTGCGCCATATTTTCTCAAAGAATGGTTTAAAATAATATTGACAAGACTTTCCGCCCCGGTTGTGATAAAGTTAGAGATCCCCAATGCCACAATGCTGCCAAGAGTCTGTCGATCAGGTATCAGATTGCACCTTCTCAGGCGGATTACCGAGCGGGAGGATATCAGATATCCAACCACCCAGGCTGCCGATACCGCCTGACCGATCACTGTGGCCCATGCAGCTCCTGCCACTCCCATGTCCATGACCAGAATAAACACCGCGTCTAATACAATGTTGATCACGGAAATCATACCAATGAATGTTTTCCCCTGGGTATTAATAAAAACATTCATTCCCGTTATCAGCATGGAGAAGGGAATGCCCATGCTGATGATTCTCACATATTGGACTGCATAGGGAAGATTTGCTTCGGTGGATCCAAACAAGGGCAATACCGCCCAGGGCTACTGCTCCGATCCCCGGTATCCTTCCCACAAAAATACGGTCAACAATATTGTAAAGCATACTGACAAACTGTGCGACAACCATGGGAACCGCGGTCCGTACCACCAGCTTTCTGATATTACCTTGTGATAAATCTATTTTCTTCATGTCCGAACCTTTTTTATTTTTTGATTTATTATGCTGGTGTTTTTATTTCATCAGCTCATTTGTAAGCTCCATGATCTTAGGCGCCAGCTTCTCCCTCTGTCTTTTTGTAATACACCGGTACAGGGGAAATGAGGCCCCGATTCCGGCAATGCCCAGAAGGCCAATCCCAATGCCGGGAATAAACATAGTATCCGCCCATACCATTGTGCAGCACATGCCAATGCCAAGAAAAAGTGTGCTGGCGATTCCCAAAACCAGTGAAACTGCCATACCCTTTTTTGTTGCGCTTTCGTCCAGTTTTCTCAGCTGCTCCATCTTATTTTCTTCCGGACGAAGATATTTCTGACGAATCTGTTTGATCTCCTCCTGTTCTCCCGCGGAGTAAGTATATATGAATTTTTTCTCATTCTCTTCCATAAAAATAAACCTCCAACCCTATGTTCATTTTTCCGGCGATGACTGATTCCCCCGCCCTCCGGACGGGATCTTTTTCAGCCGCACGGTGAATGTGCTCCCCTCTCCCAGTTTACTCTCTATGGATATATCGCCTCCGACAATATCCACCACCCGTTTTACCAGAGCAAGCCCCAGGCCGTTTCCCTGGGTGGCATGGGAGCTGTCCCCCTGATAAAACTTTTCAAACATGCGTTTTCCCACCTCATTGCTGATTCCGCAGCCTGTATCTGATATTTTTATCACTGCCATTGTGTTATCTGATTTTAAACTGACTGTGATTTTTCCTCCCGGCGGTGTGAATTTTATGGCATTGGACAAAAGATTATTCCAGACCAGGTCAAGCAATTCCTCATCAGACTTTACTTTTACCCGTTCCTCTATATCCGCCTCTACCTCCAGATCTTTCCGTTCCAGCACATTATCAAGACGTATGATACACTCAGACAGCTGGGTATCTAAATCAAACTCCTTTGTTTCCGGAAAAATCTGCTGGTTTTCCAGCTTGTTCAGCTTTAAGATATTGGTGATGAGCCCTGTCAGTCTGCGGCATGCATCCACTATCGCCCCTGCATACTCTTTCTTTTTTTCTTCCGAAAGCTCTGCATTTTGCAATAAAGAAGCATAGTTTTGAATGACTGACAGCGGAGTTTTTATTTCATGGGATACATTGGAAACAAAGTCGGTGCGCAACGTTTCCACCCCGGACAGTTCCTCTGCTATCCGGTTAAAATTTTCAATTAACACATCAAGTTCATTGGTATTGTCAAAATCATGGGCAAGAGGGATCCGGACAGAGTAATCGCCTCCTATCAATTTCTGGGAGGCTTTTAAAATCCGTTTCATCGGATACTCCAGCGTTATCTTACGGTAGATCCCATCTAAAACCGTTAAGATCAGGCTGATCAGCACAACATTCATGGCTGTCAGTTTAGCGCTTTCACGGACACTTCCATAGTCCGGTTCAAGATGGCTCAAAAATAGCAGCAGACAGCAGGTGATGGCAAATGTAATGATCAGAAAATAAAAAAAATATGACTTGATGGAAAACAGGCTTCTTTTATAGCTTAGCTCGGCAGGCTTGTCTTTCATTGCAGCACCGCCTTATATCCAAGTCCGCGGACTGTTTTCAGTGAAAAACCATCACATGCGGAAAATTTCTTTCGGATTCCCGTGATATATACATCAACTGCCCGCAGCCCGATATCGCTCTCCAATCCCCAGAATTCATCCATCAGCTGCCCTCTGGAAAATGTCTTATTGGGATAAGACAGCAGTTTATACAGAATATTAAACTCTCTGGTTGTAACCGGAAGCTCTGTTCCATCTACAACAGCGGTCACCGCATCCGCATCCAATGTCAGGTTGCCGATGGTTATCTTTCTCTCCACCTCTATATTGGCCCGGCGGAGCAGGGCACGCACACGCAAAAGCAGTTCCTCCACCTCGATGGGTTTTACCATATAATCGTCAATCCCAAACTGAAATCCTTTTTGCTTGGAATTCAAGTCATCCTTTGCAGACATAAACAGGATGGGGATTGTCTTATTTACCTGCCGGACGGTTCTGGCAAATTCAAACCCGTCAATTTCCGGCATCATAATATCCGATATGATCAGGTCATATAACGTGTTATACATTTCATCATACGCATCCCGGGCATTTAAACATCCCTTAGTTATAAAACCGCTGTTATTCAAATAAGAACATACAAACCGATTCAGTTCAGAATCATCCTCCACGATTAAGATATGGACCATAGTAACATCTCCTTCCATTCCGTATGACAATATTACTTTTATATAGAGTATACCATACCTTTTGTTTGAGAATTGTTAAAATTCATTCTTGGCCTGACATGTACCTCTTTCTAATGAGTCTTCCTCTCCTCTGCCAGATGTTTTTTGCTTCCGTTTTTGACTTTAGCGTATTATTTCAAACCTTTACAGATTGGGATTAAACACAGCAGCAAAACAATACCCACAATTCCTATGACAATACCAGGTACCAGCATGTTCCATACCATTGTCAAGCACATACCGCTGCCAAGCACCAGGGCGCCTGCAATGCCGAGTACCACAGATCCCACCGCTTTGGCATTCAGCTGTATTGCAGGTTTTCCCTCCATTTTGCGGCGCACGGACAGCATTGCCAGCAGCACAACCGCGCCAACGGCCGATACCAGAATCCCCTGCCTAAATGCGTTCCACTCAGGTAACAGGCACATACACATGCCGATCCCGAATAAAATCCCTCCAACAGTTCCCATGATCAGTGATACAAAGTTTTTCTTTTCCATGAAATGATCCTCCATTCTTGTTTTGTGTACGCCAGCGTACATTTTTTAGTGATATCTCACTGGATGATTGCATTGTATCCCATGATTGTTATTGGAATGATTGAGAATTGTTTGAGAATTATTAAATGTGATAAGAAATCGGCCCCTTTCTAACATCAACTTCCCGAAGCCGGTGCCCAGGTGATGATATCCAGCCGCAGGGAAGATTCCCTCAAGCGTGCCCAGGATGAAATTAAGGCAGGCGGCGGCGCGGATATCCTATACCATGCAGGGGATGCTTCCAAAGAGGAGGATGTGACAGCTCTCCTGTCAGATGCCCTGGAAAAGATGGGAACGGTTGATATTCTTGTTAACTCCCAGGGGGTCAACAAGAAATTTCCCGGAACCGAGTTCCCGGCAGATACGTGGGATGCCATGTTTGATGCCAATGTAAAATCAGTCATGCTTACCTGCAAGCATTTTGGCCGGTACATGAAGGTACATGACATTCACGGCAAAATCATCAATCTCTCCTCTGTCATCGGGATCCGGGCCGTCGGCAGCGGCGGCGGAGCCGATGCCAGTTATGTCACATTCAACCCCAAAGCATGGGAAAGACCAGCGGATTATCCCTTCCCCATCCGCGAACCGGAAACCACGTTTTGCTCCGGCAGTATCAGGTTTATCCGTCCTGATCCAGACGATATGCCTACCTACTAGCCCATTGCACAGTATCTGGCCGATTTGAAGATCAAGCGGTATCTGGGAGCACAACACACCTTCTACAATGACCCCTGCGACTACTCTCAGGTATACCGCGTGAAATAAACTAACAATTCCAGGAGGAAATCACAATGTCTATTGAAAAAAAAAGTATTGCGTATATGGTGAATGACGCGAGTCCAAAACCGATATTTATATGTCTGTAACCGATTCCAACACCGGCGAAGTGATCGCCGAAGTGCCGCGCTGCACCCAGGAGGAAGTAGAAATAGCGATCACCTCGGCGCAAGAGGCTTCTCCCACCCCCTTAACCGCCATCCGGGTCCTGGAGTTATTCTACACTGAAGCAGGATTTCCCAAGGGCGTTGTGAATCTGGTCACATGCAGCCACCACGAAGCGGATATTCTTCTCACCGACCCCAGGGGCAAGGCCGTAACCTTTGTCGGCACCACCGGCGTTGGCAAGGAGATCTATTCCAAGGCGGCTGCTAACGGCAAGCGTGTCCAGGCCCAGTGTGGGGCAAAGAACCATGCCCTGGTTCTGGAAGACGCTGATTTGGAGAACAGTGTCAATGCGGTCATCAACTCCTCCTTTGGCTGTGGGGGTATGCACTGCATGGCTTTGCCTGTCATCTGTGTTCAGGAGAGCATTGCCGATCAGTTTGTAGCTCTGCTCAAAAAGAAATCCCAGGAGCTTGTTGTAGGCTGGGCGGCGATGGGAAATAATCCGGCCTCGGCTTCCATTGTAATTGTAATCACCATGCTGACCCAGGTGTGCGGAGGGATCGAATGGGCAATCACAATCATTGGCTGTATGATGATCCTGCTATGCATCGGAGCAATGCTTATACCTGACACTCCCCAGGAGGCTGGGGAGAATCCGGATAATCTGACGGATGAGGAGGCAGCCCTGGCGGCAGAAGGTGAACCGCCGGAGCAGGGGACACAGACCTACCGCTGTTTTCTGCGCACCAGAAAATTCTGGTTTGTCAGTCTGGGCGTGGGCATATACATGATGGTTACCGTGGGCGTAATAAGTCAGCTGATCCTACGGCTGACCAGTATCGGACTGTCCCGGAGTGCTGCTATGATAGCCATGTCGGTGTGCGCACTAATCGGCACGGTTGGAAGCTATCTGTGGGGAATGCTGGATCAGAAATGCGGCACAAAGAATGCAGCCGCGCTCTACGGCGTTTGGTATGCAACAGCAGTGGCCTTAAATATGGTGCCTAACCGTCTGTGTATCTACCTGTCCATCCTGATGCATCCAGCCTGAATTATTTAAGACATACATGAACTGCTTTGACCCTGCACTTGCTTTTTGTAAAACGCAATTCCGTAATCCAGGACTTCCGAATATCTGTTCCCCTATGGTTTTCCATCCATCCTCTTAAATTCGCTTACCGCCATCCTGATTGCTACGATCAATACAATCATATCCGTGATCACCGGTGCTGTGAATATACCATGTACCCCCAGTCCAGCCACATGCGGCATAATAATTGCAGCAGGAATATAGAGGACAATCTGGCGCAGGATCACCAATACACTTGCCTTCGTGGCCCTGCCCAGGGACTGCATCAGAGTCAGGACCACAATCCAGAAGCCTAACAGGATAAAGGATATAAAAAACAGGCGAAATGCCCCCGCTCCCTGTTCTGCCACAGAAAGAGTTGTTATAAACATGGATAGGATCGCTTTGGGTGCAGTCATAATCGGCAAATAGAAAATGAGTGCCAGCAAGGTTGCTGCTATGGAAAAAATTTTGGTTATGTATTTTACACGGTCATATTGCTTTGCCCCATAGTTGGTACCCACGGCCGGCTGATATCCCTGTGAAAGCCCCCACAAAGGAATGAAGGCAAAGGAAACCACACGATAAGTTGCCCCCAGAATAATCTGCCATGTATCGCCTCCATGCTGAGCAGCAAGGTTATAAAGCACGGTCTGCTGTACGAGCATCATAACCTGCATGAGCATAGCAGATACACCCACGCCGATAATTTCATGAAATAGATCTTTCTCAATACGTATAGCTTGGATCCGCACTGCCCTGCTTTTCTTTTTAAAGTACCACAGTGTGGCAGCTGCATATGCGACCTGGGAAAGAATTGTTGCGTAGGCGGCCCCATCAATTCCCCGCCCATAGGGATTAAGAAGCAGAATGAAAACCGGATCAAGGATAATATTCATGACCGCGGAACCGGCGCTGAACATCATGGCCCGTTTAAGCAGTCCTTCACCGCGCATGATCATGTTTGCCGACTGTGCAAAGTTGACAAACAGACTGCCGGCAAAAATAATACGCAGGTATCGTGTTGCAAGCGATAGGATTTCACCTTTTGCACCGGAAAGCATCAAAATCCGCTTTGTAAAAATCATACCACCCGCCATAATGATAAGTGAAAATATGAGGTTTAGAGCAATTAAATTCCCCATGATCTTATCGATTACAGCCTGGTCCTTCTTCCCGATCGCCCTGGACAGGACCGAGGCAGAGCCAACGCCGATCAGGGTGGAAATCCCGGTATTGGCTAAAGTAAAGGGATAAGACACCGATACTGCGGCCATTGCACGATCTCCTATCATTTGCCCGACATAAACACCATCCATGAAATTATAAAGCCCTACCACCACCATTCCAACAATTGCGGGAACACTAAGTTTTGCTACCAGCTTCCACGGGCTGTCACTCAGCAGCATAGCCCGTGTATTCATTTTTTCAGACATCAGCACGCCTCCATTCTTATAGTTGAGAGTTTTGTAGTGCATTCCACACACCGTCTAAAGATTTCACTTATTGACGGTTTTGTGTGATAATGATATAATGCGGTTAGAATTCGCTAACCTCATGATCAAGATAGCACTTTATTTGAAATGATACAATCATCTGCGCGATTTTATGGCTAATCGTTTCAAAGAAATGGCTGATCGTTTCAATGGAGGACTTAAATGCAGCATACAATGGAATACTGGAATGCCCGTCTCATGGAGTTCTATGGATTTACTTCATGTAAAGAACACCCCTACGGCCTATTAGGAACATGCTGGAAAATGGCACCTGAAATGGGGGCCGGCTGCTTTTGGGCCTATGGAGAAAAGGATTTATTCGATATCAAGATTCATGATTTTTATTTTCATAAAGATACACTGGTAGAAAGCAATGTTTCAGGATATTTAAGTGTCATATATTACGACTCCATCTCAGGTGAACAGCTTACCCCCTACAGACGGATCCATGCAGGCTGCATCCAAAGCATAGCGGGCAATGAGGAACCGTATAAAATCTGGGTACACAAAAAAATACCGATCCGCAGTGTTGGGATAGGTATTGCACCGGCTTATTATAAGGATTATATGAAGGAAAATTATCCGGAAGAATATTTTAACCCCTCTACCGCTTTTTCCCAATTGGATCAGGAGGCGAATTTCCCGGAATTAGTCATACTTCTAAAACAGGTGGAACATTATCGTGGTGAGGGAATGGCAGCAAAATTGTTTTATGAGGGGAAGGTTGCAGAAGTGGTTTCCACGCTTCTCTCCCGTCTGAAAAACAATCCAAAACATTCCAAACCGGCAGAAATCAGCATGCAGGATTTAAAGCACATCGAATTGGCCGCAGCTTATATCAACGACCATTATGCCGGTGAAATACCCCTGGAGAAGCTGGCCGGTTTTGCCTGCATGAGTCTTTCCAAATTCAAACTTCTATTTCAGAGCGTTTATCACTGCTCTGTTACAAGTTATATTCAGCAAAGAAGAGTGAGCCATGCAGAGTGCCTTTTGACCACCAGTGATCTGACGATCGGCCAAATAGCTAAAAGTGTGGGATATTCCACCTCCAGCCGTCTTTCAGAATTATTCCGCCAAAGTACAGGCCTGACACCTGCTGAATACCGAACTGCTTTTTGGAAAACACCTTTTTAACGCAAGCAAGGCCTCCAGGGCAATACCCCGGAGGCCTTGATCCAACTTCATTTTCCTTGTCACAGAGACGCTGAAAATTAATCCTCAACGCTTACAATCTCTCTCTTGTTATAAGAACCACAAGCCTTGCAAACTCTGTGAGGCATCATCAAAGCGCCACACTTGCTGCACTTTACCAGATTTGGAGCGCTCATCTTCCAGTTTGCCCTGCGGCTGTCTCTTCTTGCTTTTGAAGATTTATTCTTTGGACAGATAGACATGGTTTACACCTCCTTCAACTGTTTAAAAATATCCTGGATAACTGACATTCTTGGATCCAGTGGGCTGTCATCACAGTCACCTTCTCCAGAGCCCGGATTTGTACCATATCTATTAGAAATCCCCTGACAGTCTTCACTGCAGAGAACCTTCATAGGCAGGTTCAAGGTTAACTCATTACCAACCAGCTGGTCGAC